>ENA-OQES01000369-OQES01000369.1-human-gut-metagenome-genome-assembly--contig:-NODE-369-length-19332-cov-3.543088_pt1 | contig 19332 bp, 29 predicted proteins | sample MGYA00242798_ERZ504641 | MGnify/ENA primary metagenome ERZ504641 (study PRJEB26092, sample SAMD00036327) | human gut metagenome | host: Homo sapiens | study: EMG produced TPA metagenomics assembly of... | reverse complement strand
GGCCCGAAGCCATGCCTATGCCCACGCCGCTGAGGAAGCGCGCCGCCAGGAAATAGCTGAAATGGCTGAAGTATCCCGTACCGTAGGCAGACAGCAGGAACACCACTGACGAGGCGATGAGCAGCTTTTTGCGGCCGAAGCGGTCGGCAAGACTGCCGGCGGTCATGGCTCCCGTGAGGCATCCCACGAGGGCTATGCTCATGGCAAGACCCTGCATCTGAGGGTCGTCGGCAATGTTGAAATACACTTCGTAGAACGGCTTGGCGCCGCCTATCACCACCCAGTCGTAGCCGAACAGCAGTCCGCCCATGGCCGAGACGATGCAGATAAAATATACAAAACCCTTGTTAAACGTTTTCATAGGTTGCTTATGGTTTTTAGTTTGACATTCTTCTATATTCCCATGGCGCCGACTTCCGGCAATGTTTGTTGCCCTCCGTGTGCCCGTCATGCCGTTTTCTTATGGCCCGCGGCTTGTCTGTTGTCATGCATTCCGCAGCCTTTTACGGCGTTTTTTGATTATCTTATTATTTGTGCCGCCGGCAGCCGTTGCCTGCTATATTGTTTGACAGCGCAAAGTTACGGACATTATAGAATATAAAAAATAGAAAAAAATTCAGAATAAAATGGACAATCTTATTATTGTTTTCAGTATATTTGCATCATAGTCTATCACCGTTTGACGCCATGCTTAGAATAAATGAGCGGATTTTCGGGCGAGCGCAATATATAAACTTCCTGTTCCTGTTGCACAAAGAATTGGTGGTTCACATGCTGTTGCAGCTGTATGCTCGATTCCTTCCATATCCGCATCTGTACGATCAAGCATTGTTGCTACCTTCCATGCTTCAAACTTGCATTTGTAAGACTGGTTTCCTACTTCTTCGATCCATCCTACATATTCCATAAAGTCGCCTACATAGACTGGTGCTGTAAATTCGATTTTCTCATATCCTAAGAACAAACTAATATCTCCGTCCGCATATACCATCAGTTCTGTTCCTACATCGCCCCACTGAACAACGATTCGTGCTCCATTAACGAGTCCACCTACATAGTGAGCATCTTTCTCACTCATCATCATGTGATGTACAACTTTCTTTCCGATCATAGCTCTTACCTCCATTTTCTGTGTTCTATTATTTAGAATCATTTTCTAAATGTTACTTTGTACTGTGATGGTAACATTGGATTGTATTTTTTGTCAATACATTTTTTACATTTTTTCTATTATTTATAATCCATTTCTATTATGCAGAAAAATTTAATTGCTATTTTTCTAATGAAGCAAGAAATACTTTCCCCTAACTGGAGAGTTGTTTCTGTCTATTTTTTATAAGTAATGCACAATTTTTCTGCAAGTTATTAAACATATTGTCTAAATATCGTCGTTTTTTTCGTCAATCTTTTTCCAATTATTGTATTTATAAACAATCTGTTACGTGTAAACTTTTTTGCTTTTTCTTGATATTTTTTGCTCATTTTCAGAAAATAAGCTCTTTACATTCCATCTCATGTATCCCTTAAAATACAATCATAGTCATTCGTGGAGAAAAATAAAGAAAGGAGTTTCATATGAGTGTAGTTATGGCAAATGCACTTGGCACTGGAATTTTCTGCGGACTCTGGCAAGGTATCGGTTCAGTTCTTGGACTTGCTACCTGGATGGGCTTCGTCGGCTGTACTTCTTATTTCTCAGCCGGATGTGGAAAAATCCGGTTTTCATTAAATCCATGTGCAGTAACTATGTTGGTCTTCTCTGGGGTATGTGTATTATCATGTCAGGAAATATCAACAGTGGCATTTTGTTTGGTGCGATCGTAACTGGAGCTTTCTCCTGGCTGATCTGCTATCAATCAAAGATCGATCTATTATCCTTGGTTCCTAACACTTTCATGGCGGTTTTCTGCTTTTGCCAGTGGCGGAGATTGGAAAATGCTTTGCATCTGCCTTGTCTTAGGAAATATTCTCGGTGTATGCTGCGATTATTCTGGAAGATTTCTGGCAGCAAAATTTGGTAAAGATAATTAATTAAGAAATAAGAGTGAAACAAAATTTTCAAAGGAGCGTGAAATAAAGATGAGTAAAGTAATTCAAAAAAGCTTACGCAGAAGAAATGAAACAGGGCTACAATTTAAGAACAGCCATGGAAGAAGCATCCAGATGTCTTCTCTGCCATGATGCCCCTTGCAGCAAAAGCTGCCCAGCAAAAACGGATCCAGCAAAATTCATCCGTTCCCTGCGTTTTAGAAATATTAAAGGTGCTGCTGAAACAATCCGTGAAAACAATCCATTAGCTGGTTGTTGCGCAGAAGTCTGTCCTTATGGTCAGCTGTGTGAACAGGCTTGCAGCCGTACTGGAATTGATAAACCGATCGAAATCGGAAAGCTTCAGAAATTCTTAGTTGAAATGGAAAAACGCGAGGGTATGGAATTCCTTCATGTAGAAGAAAAACGTGATGGAAAGATCGCCTGTGTTGGAGCTGGTCCTGCTTCTTTAGCTTGCGCAAGAGAGTTAGCATTATTTGGATATGATGTAACAATCTATGAAGCAAATGAAAAAGCTGGTGGTGTTTTAACATACGGAATCGTTCCTTCCAGATTACCTCAGGAAGTTGTTGATTTCGATATTGCAACAATCGAAAAACTTGGTGTAACATTTAAGTTTAATGAAACGATCGATGCTGCACGCTTAGAAGAATTAAAAGCTGAGTATGATGCAGTCTTCGTTGGAACAGGATTATGGAAATCTAAAGTCATTGATATCCCAGGAAAAGATCTTGATGGTGTTGTAAGTGCGATCGATTTCTTAAAAGATGCCCGCTTAAATAAAGAAAACATGACTCTTGGAGATACTGTTTTAGTGATCGGTGGTGGTGACGTTGCCATGGACTGTGTAACAACAGCAAAACAGCTGGGTGCAAAAGCTACAATCGTATATAGAAGAACAATTGAAGAAGCACCTGCTGATATTGATGAAGTTATGGCTGTACAGAGCATGGGAATTCCTATCATTCAGGAATTTGCACCAGGTGAGATCATCGGTAGTAAAGGTCATGTAACTGCAATGAAATTTAATGGACGTGACAATGAATCCGAACTTACCATGAAAGCTGATCAGGTTGTATTTGCTATTGGACAGGCTGCTTGTGACACTACAAAAGATATCAAAGCTGGCGGAAAAGTATTTACTGGTGGAGATATGGTAAATGGTGGAAAGACTGTTGTACAGGCTGTTGCTGAAGGTAAAGATGCTGCTGCTATGATCGCTGCATATCTGAACAAATAGAAAGGAGGCATTGATTATGTCATTAAAGAAAGATTTATCTATTGAGTTTTTTAGGAGTTAAATGTGAAAACCCATTCTTCCTGTCTTCTTCTCCAGTGGGAAGTAACTATGAAATGTGTGCAAAAGCCCTTGAAGCCGGATGGGGTGGAATTTATTATAAAACAATTGGTATCTTTATCCCAGACGAGTGTTCTCCTCGTTTTGATATCACTACAAAAGAAGGAACTCCTTGGGTTGGTTTCAAGAATATGGAGCAGATTTCTGACAAACCATTAGAAGTAAACTTAGAATATATGCGCCGCTTAAAACAGGATTATCCAAACAAAGTCATCGTTGCAAGTATCATGGGAAGTAATGATGAAGAATGGACAACACTTGCAAAAGCTGTTACAGAAGCTGGTGTTGATATGATCGAGTGTAACTTCTCTTGTCCTCAGATGACATCTCATGCCATGGGATCTGACGTTGGACAGAATCCAGAGTTAGTAAAACATTATTGTGAAGTTGTTACAGCTGCTACACATCTTCCTGTCATCGCTAAAATGACTCCAAACATTGGAAATATGGAAATTCCTGCGATCGCTTCTATGGAAGGTGGTGCTGCTGGTATCGCTGCTATCAATACAGTTAAAGCGATCACAAATATTGATATTGAAAACATCACTGCTATGCCTGTTGTAAACGGTAAATCTTCTATTTCCGGATACTCAGGAGCTGCCGTTAAACCTATTGCTCTTCGTTTTCATTTACGCAGATGAAACAGCATCCAGATCTGGTTAATGTGCCTATCACTGGTGTTGGTGGAATCGAAACTTGGAGAGATGCCTTAGAATTTATCCTTGTTGGTGCTTCTAACCTTCAGGTAACTACGGCAGTTATGCAGTATGGATACCGCATCGTTGAAGACATGATCAGCGGATTATCTCATTACATGGAAGATAATGGTATTGAAAAACTTTCTGATCTGGTAGGTCTTGCCCTTCCTAATATTGTTCCTGCCGAAGATCTTGATCGAAGTTTCAAACTGCTTCCTAAATTTGATGAAGATGCTTGTGCTGGATGTGGTAGATGCTATGTATCATGCTTTGATGGTGGACATCAGGCAATTGACTGGGATGAGGAAGCTCGTCGTCCAAGATTAAATACAGATAAATGTGTTGGATGTCATCTATGCCTGAATGTCTGTCCTGTTATGGATTGTATCACTCCTGGTGAGATCGTTATTAAACCTGGACGTGAAGAACACGAAATCAAAATCAAAACTAAGTACGAATAAGAAATATCACATTGATAAGGAGGTCTTAGTAATATGAAAGAATTCGATTTGATCATTAAAAATTGGAACCGTCGTAACCTCTACCGAAAGTTTTTTATGCGATGTTGCAGTGAAAGACGGAAAGATCGCTGCCATGGCACAAAATATTGAAGCAGATGCGAAAGAAATTTATGATGCCGCTGGTAAATTAGTTCTTCCTGGTGCTTTAGATGCACATACACATATGGCTATGCCATTTGGTGGAACTGTTTCCGCTGACAGTTACATGGCAGGTACTCGTGCTGCTGCCTGTGGTGGTGTCACAACGAATTTTTGACTATCCTGTACAGCACAAAGGAGAAACGATCCGCGGATTAGTTAACTCCAAGAAAGAAGTTTTAGAGAAAGAAGCCTGCGTAGACTATGCAATGCACTGCTGCATCACTGATTTAAATGAAGGTGAGATCCTTGAAGAAATGGAAAAGGCAGTTGCTGAAGGTATCACAAGTTTCAAATGCTTCCTTGTTTACCAAAAAAGAAGGAATGATGGTAGATGACGGAATGCTTGCAAGACTGATGCTTCGTGCAAAAGAACTTGGAGCGATGATCAATATCCACGCTGAAAACCCTGATCTGATCGATTATTATACAGAGAAATTCTTAAGTGAAGGTAAAACAAGCGCTTGGTATCATTACATGAGCCGTCCTGAATTCGTAGAAGCTGAGGCCGACAAACGTGCTGTTCACTGGGCTAAGCATTTAGATACTCCTTTATATCTGGTTCATATGGCAGATAAAGAAGGTCTGGAAGCTTGTATCGAAGCCAAAGAAGAAGGTGCTGACGTATTCGTTGAAACATGTCCACAGTATCTGGAATTTACATGCGACGTATACAAACGCGAAGATGGAAGAAACTTCGTCTGCTCTCCTCCTATGAAAGGACAGGAAAGTCAGGATGCTTTATGGAAAGCAATTAAGAATGGAATGATCGATACAGTTGCTACTGACCACTGCCCATTCCAGAGTTATGAAAAAGACTGGGGTAAAGATGACTTTACAAAGATCCCTAACGGGTGCCCTGGTGTAGAAAACTTATATCCATATATGCTGGATGCCGCAAATAGCGGAAAGATCACTTTTGAGAGAGCTGTTGAATTATGCTCTACAAACGTAGCCAAGATCTTTGGATGCGACAACAAAGGATCTATCAGTGTAGGTAAAGATGCTGACATCGTTATCTACGACAAAGACAAAGACTTCACGATCAGCGTTGATAATATGCACTCTGATCTGGATCATACGATCTGGGAAGGAAAACAGTTACACGGTTATCCAATCCGTACTTACCTTCGTGGAAATGTTGTATATGACAATGGAGACTTTGTCGGAACACCTGGACTCGGTGAATATGTAAAACGAAGCCCAAGGAAACACTAAACCCTATAATACAAACACTTAACATAATTTTATAAAATCAGAGGATTCTTATGAAGAGAAAGAAATTACGACTTACGCCGAAACAAGCTGAACACATGCTCTTTAATGTTCTGGAGATTGGCAGCAGAATGCTCGTCTCCGGAGCTGAGGTCCAACGCGTTGAAAATTTCGATCTATCGTATGTGTACCGCATACGGATCGGAAACGACCGAAGTCTTCTGCATGACTTACATGATCGTTGTTACAATTTCCTCCAAGCAATTTGGCACGATCACCTTGTCGAGACGGATTCATAACCTTTCCCTGAATCTATATGAATTACTCTATTTAAATGCTTTATCCAGAAGGATGTGTTCCACTCTTCCGGATATGAAAACGGTTGATCAAAAAATCCGGCAGATCAAAGCGCTGCCAAAGTATGGTCCAATACCCTCCATGCTCATATATGCTTTGATCTCCTCTTCTTTCACAATATTTTTTGGAGGCAGCCTTCCTGATGCCGCGGTTTCCGGTCTGATTGGAATCGGTATACGGTGTGTCGAACTTCTCCTTCAACCGCTGCCTCTAAACCGTTTTCTTCTGGTTGTATTGTTATCAACAGTATCGGGCTGTATGGCCGCATCCTGTGTTTATACAAACGCAATGTTTTCTCTGGATAAGATAAGCATTGGAAATATCATGATCTTGATCCCTGGACTGATGTTTACCAATTGTATCAGGGAAATGATCTCAGAAAACATGTTATCCGGCTTAACAAGGCTTTTGGAAGCACTATTTATTTCTTCTTCCATCGCCATTGGTTTTGCCATTGCTTATTATCTGCTGTAAAAGGAGGCTTATACCGTGAATCCATATATACAGGTCGTTGCTGCATTTTTTTGGGCATCTCTTGGGTTTGCGCTTTTGTTTAATCTGCGTGGACGATGGCTGTTCTTCACAGCCTTAGGCGGAGGCCTCTCCTGGTGTATATATCTGATCAGTGGATCCTTTATATCTCACTATGAACGGCAATATTTTGCAGCAGCTTTTTTCCCTCGGAATCTATTCCGAACTTATGGCACGTAAAATCGAAATCACCTTCCACTCTTTATCTGGTAGTAGGCATGATCCCATTGATCCCAGGAGCCGCACTTTATTATATGATGCGAAATGCCATTCAGACGAATTTTAAATGTTTGCCGAACGTGGCTTAGAAGCAGTTATTACAGGTGGAGCGATCGCATCTGGTATCATTACCGCTATGGTATGTTGGAACGTGATCAAATTAAATTTATTAAAAAAGTAAATCAATCTTTAGGAGGTAACTATTATGTACGAATGCAGTTTAGAACGAATGACAGACAAGATCAAAACAATGAGTCAGTTCGGAGATGCCGGACACGGCGGAATCACTCGTTATTCCCTTTCTCCAGAAGCACTGCAGGCAAGAGGTGAGTTTGTACGCCGCATGGAAGCGATCGGAGCTACAATTAAATTTGATGATATGGCGAACTTATATGCAACACTTCCTGGAAGTGAACCAGATCTTCCTGGAATCGTAATGGCTTCTCACTGTGATTCCGTAAAGAACGGTGGAAATTATGACGGAATCTTAGGTGTTATGGGAGCTATGGAAGTTCTTGAAACAGTTGCTGACCAGAACATCCCTCATAAACATAATTTAACAGCTATGATCTGGACAAATGAAGAAGGATCCTTATATCCACCAGCAATGATGTCTTCCGGTGTTATCTGCTATGACTATCTTCCAGAAGATATCCGTGTAAACTTCAAACATGAAGATATGTTAAAATCTACTTCTGTTCTTGATGCTACAAAGACATTCGGTGCTGCCCTTGATGCATCTGGATACAAAGGTGACAAAGCAAACCGTTTAAATAACAAAGATTACAAAGCAATGTTCGAATTACATATCGAACAGGGACCTATCCTTGAAGCCGCTGGAAATGACATTGGTGTTGTTACTTGCGTTCTTGGAATGGTTAACTACACGATCAAAGTTTATGGACAGTCTGACCATGCAGGAACAACTCCTATGAAGTATCGTCAGGATGCTTTATATGGAGCTTCTAAAGTTCTTCAGTACCTGCATGATGAATTAGACAAATTAGATCCAGAACTTGTTTACACAACAGGTGAGATCTTCTGTCATCCAAACGTACATACAGTAATTCCTGATTATGTAGAATTCTCATTAGATGCACGTCATGAAAAACCCAGAAGTAATCGAACAGGTTGTCAAAGTAATTGAAAATATTCCTAAAGAAGTCGTAAAATGCAAGACTGATTATGAAATTGCATGGACACGTGATACTGTTTACTATGACAAAGAACTTGTTTCTTACGTTCAGGAATCTGTTGATGAACTTGGATATTCTAACCAGAAGATCAACTCCGGTGCTGGACATGATGCTCAGTTCGCAGCTTATATGCTTCCTACAACAATGGTATTCGTTCCATCTAAAGACGGACATTCTCACTGTGAACCTGAATATACATCTCCAGAACAGTGCACACAGGGTGCTTCCGTATTATTAAATGCCGTATTGAAATGTGACGCAAAATAAATACATTTCGCTAATAATATCTTCCTCATATAAGTCAAGAATAAGAGATATATCCTCTAGGATATATCTCTTATTCTTCTGTGTATTTTATACAATTTCTATAAGAATTATCTTTTTGTTTTTATGCATTTTAGAATAAAATCATCTATGATTTATCCATCTTTTATGATATAATGAACAGATAGGTAATATTTATTTTATGATTCGCATTCTTATTGCTTATGAATCGGAGGTAATTTATGTCAGCTGAAAAAAGCGCGCTACTGTATCGGCGAATTATCGACCCTCTGTAATATACCCCAGAAGACTTTACGCTATTACGATGAGATCGGATTATTCACACCAGACTATCGAGACGACAGTACGCACTACCGTTATTATTCAAAATCACAGATCGTCAATCTGATGATCATTAAAACTTTAAAACAAATGGGCTTTCCATTAAAAGATATCCGGCAGATCATATCTGAGAACGATGCTCAGTCCCTTGAGGCGAATATCAATTCACATCTTGAGACGATGCGAGATGATATCATGAAGCGGATCGATCAGTACACCGAATGCAGCTATCTGCTCCAAAAGATTCAAAATGGAATTGATATTCTAGAAGCATCTTCTTCTCTTCCTTCCGAAGACCTTGCAATCTCTATTGAACATATTCCTAAGATCAGTTTAATGTATGACCGTTCTGAGATGGAAGGATATGATTACTCTGAGATGTCCTTAGACCGATGGATCTCCATTCTTCGGAAAGCAGAGCATTCCAAACATAAGATCATGGGACCTGTTTATGTGACATTTTATGAAGATAATATCATGAACAAGTTCCTCTCAGCAAACTCCATGGTCGAATTTGCAGTCCATATCGAGGATACTTCTTCTACCGATGATATTCGTGATTTCGGGGATTTTGATGCCGTAACCATGATCCATATCGGTAACTATGAGGATATCCCGACTTCTTATATCCAAATGATGAAATGGATCCGCCAGAATGGCTACACTGTTACAGGACCAGCAACAGAAGAATTCATCCTTTCCCCTCTGGATGTCAACGATGAAACTCGCAGGGTGACCAAGATCATTATCCCTGTCGAGAAAGAGAGTAAATAAATTAATATTTGTTATACAAAATAAGAATGCACACCAAAAAGGGCTGTAATTTATCTTTTGCTTACCCCAAAGAATTTACAGCCTTTTTGCCAGGTTTATTATTTATTAATACTATGAATGAGCTTTATAAGATCTAATATTCATACCAGAACTGTACAACTGTTGATAATGGTGGATCTTCCAGAACATCAATAGAACTTGGATATGGAGGATCTGCTGGTACTTCAATTATCTTAAAAGAACGGACTTCGATCAGTACTTTATTTCCTTCCTGTTTTCTGATTCCAGCGATATATTCCATATAATCTCCGGCAAAACATGGTGTGTAAAGACGAACTTTTTTAACTTCTACACATCTTCCTGTATTTCCAAATGTTTTTGCCATCAAACGTTTTGCTGCATCTTCCATCAGTGTGATACTTCTGGCACCATTTACAACTCCACCACCGTAAAATACGTCACGGTCTGACATTCTATAACGAAAAGTGATTGTATCTTTCATCATTCTTTCTCCTTTCAATCTGTCTTATGTACTTTATTCATCTTCTGGAAAATCATCCAGATGACGCCATGGATCAATAACTGCTCCATCTGGTTGTTCTCCACGTTGTAAGTGTTTCTTAACAACCAGTCTTACATTACCTTCTGTACATAATACAGGCTCATCAAACCATACCATATCTCCTGGTTTGTAGTCTTCTTTCCCAGCTCTGTATGCTGGTGTAGCCAGCTTAAATACTTCAATCCTGCAGTCTCTTGATGTATTTCCGATATGTGTTAAAGTAGCTTTGTACTCCATCATATCTCCTACATACACATCCTGATAGATCTTTACATCTTCATATCCCAGACAGAGAGATTCATCTCCATCTACCAAGATCATTTCTTCTGTTTCAACATCTCCGATAAAGTCAAACTGACGTCCAACTGGTACGATTCCATCTGGATTATTTGCATCCGCTGTCGTCATATTGTAACTTAAATAAGATACTTTTCTCATGTTGCTCCTCCTTATGAAATAAAAGTAATTAAATTACGCCTTCTTCTTTTAACTGTGCTTCTTCTTCTTCGGTTAATCCAAAGATCTCTCTGTTATGCTCTCCTAGAAGTGGGGAAGGCGTTTCTACAACTCCTGGAGTTTCTGACATCTTCGTAACACATCCCTGGAAATAAAGATCTCCTGCCGTAGGATGTTCGCAGTGAACCATCATCTCTCTTGCCTGTGTATGTGGATGTTCGATCGCTTCTTTTACATCTAATACCGGTCCACATGGAATTCCTGCTTCATCCATGATATATTCAATCTCTTTCTTTGTATGTTCCATACACCATCCACGGATCAGTTCCTGCAGTTCCGGCAGGTAATTCTTACACCTTAGATCATTGGTTTCGTATCTTGGATCACCAAGCAGCTCTTCATGTCCGATCGTATGACAAAATGTATCAAATAATCTGTCATTTCCTACCCCGAGTGCTGTAAATCCGTCCTTACAAGGGAAAATATCAAATGGAGCAATGGATGGGTCTATGTTTCCATTTCTCTGTGATATCTCCCCTGCCATTGTATAATTCACTAAGGCATTTTCAAGAAGACTGAATATTGTATCAAACATAGATACATCAACCTGCTGCCCTTCTCCGGTCATATCACGATGATGAAGGGCTGCCAATACACCAACTGTTAAATAAATCCCTGATACATGGTCTGCGACAGATGGACCAACTTTGACTGGATCTGTATCTTTAAAACCAGTCAGATTCACCATTCCGCCCATTGCCTGCGCCACGATATCATAGCAGGCTCTGTGTGTTAATGGTCCATACTGTCCAAATCCGGAACAGGATGCATAGATAATGGATGGATTGATCTTCTTTACCGTCTCATAATCAATCCCCAGCTTCTTTGTAACCCCGCCACGATAATTCTCAACAAGAATATCTGCATCCTTTACCAGATCATAAAACATCTGCTTTCCTTTTTCAGATTTCAGGTTTAATGTTGCACCCTTTTTTATTTCTGTTTACATAACAGTAAAATCCGCTCTCTCCGCTCTTTTCATTAATTGGACCCCATGTTCTGCACTGATCTCCGTGTAGAGGCTCGATTTTTAATACGTCCGCTCCATAATCAGCTAACATCATCGTGCAAAACGGTCCACTTAAAGCTGAAGTAAGATCAACTACCTTAATTCCTTCCAATGCTTTTTTCATTTCGACACCTCCTATTTGTTCTTATTTACGAAACATATTTCCGCTGATGACAAGTTTCTGAATTTCATTTGTTCCTTCGTAGATCTGTGTGATCTTAGCATCACGCAGCATTCTTTCTACATGATATTCTTTCATATATCCATTTCCACCCAGCATCTGTACAGCTTCTGTGGCTACATGCATTGCTGCATCTGTACAAACCATCTTCGCTTTAGCCGCTGGTACACTGTAGCTTCTGCCTTCCTGCTTATCTGTTGCTGCTTTGTATAACATATACTGAGCCATCTCGATCTCTGTCTCTAACTCAGCCATCTTAAATGCTAAATACTGATTCTTGTATAATGGTTTTCCGAACTGTTCTCTCTCTTTTAAATAATTAAATGCGATGTCGTAAGCTCCTTTGGCAATTCCAAGTCCCTGGGCTGCAACGCCAATACGTCCTCCATCCAGGTCTTTCATTGCAACAGCAAATCCTTTTCCTTCTTCTCCGAGCATGTTCTCTTTTGGAACTCTTACATTATCAAAGATGACCTCAGATACCTGTGCACATCTGATTCCGCACTTATCTTCGATCTTACCAATGGATACACCCTCCCATTCACGTTCTACAATGAATGCTGTTAATCCTTTTGTCTTTAATTCTGGATTCGTAAGAGCAACTACCATATAGTAATCTGCTAATGGTCCATTTGTAATGAAGCATTTTAATCCATTCAGGATATATTCTTTTCCATTCCAGATCGCTGTTGTTTTACATCCTGCTGCATCAGAACCTGCATCTGGTTCTGTTAAACAAAATGATCCCATTTTCTTTCCAGACAGAACTTCTGGCAGATATTTTTTTCTTCTGTTCTTCATTTCCATCATTGATCAGAGCACCAGAGTATAATGAAGTACATACAGAATAAGCAATTCCTACAGATGAATTGATCTTGGAGATTTCTTCTAATGCTAATACATAGGATAAATAATCTCCTCCCTGACCACCATATTCTTTTGGAAATGGAAGCCCGACAAATCCCATTTCTCCCATTTTCTTATATGCTTCTTCTGGGAAACGTCCTGCTGCATCATCTTCAAGAACTGTTTCCTGTAATACAGTCTGAGCAAACTGTCTTGCACTCTGCTGAACTGCCTTCTGCTGTGGAGTTAATTCAAAATTCATAGTTTCATCCTTTCTGCATATTGCACATTTTATTTTCTACCTCGTATATTTGTAGTGTAGTCTATCCTTTCAGTGCAGAGTCAAGCAGTATTCTTGATATTTTTTATGCAGATTGTACAAAAAAAGACCAACTTTCCACTTACTGGATAGTTGATCTTTTTTCTCATTTAGCTATATTTGTCTTTTCGGACTCTATTTTTTCACATATTTTGATGTAACTTTCAGTCGTGCCATAGCACGTGACAATGCTGCCTGTGTATGATAGTACTGCAAACGGCTTTGTTTCTGTTTGAGTCGTTCTTCTGCTCTTGTTTTGGCCTCTCTTGCACGGATGATGTCGATGTCTTCTGGGCGTTCCACCGTGTCCACCACGATGACTACGAAATCTCTGGTGACATCCGCGAATCCTTCACCAACAACACAAACTTTCCATTCCCCATCAACTTTAAAACGAAGCTCTCCTGCAACAACGGCTGTTACTGTATCTTCATGGTTTGCTAATACACCGTAAAGTCCGTCCACTGCTGGGAAAATGACGTGTTCACAAGCTCCGCTGTAGAACTTTTTGTCACTGGCAATGATCTCAAAATAAAAGGTTTCTGCCATTTACATCACCTCTTTTGCCTTTTCCTTTACATCATCGATTGTTCCGACCATCAAGAAGGCCTGTTCTGGATATTCATCCATTTCTCCATCTAAGATCGCTTTGAATCCTCGGATCGTTTCTTTGACAGGAACGTATTTACCAGGGATTCCTGTAAATGTTTCTGCTACGTTAAATGGCTGAGATAAGAATTTCTGAATCTTTCTTGCACGGTATACTGTGATCTTATCTTCTTCGTCTAATTCTTCCATACCAAGGATCGCAATGATATCCTGTAATTCTTTGTATCTCTGAAGTGCTTCTTCTACACGTCTTGCTACTTCATAGTGTTCTTCTCCAACGATGTCTGGCTCTAAGATACGAGAGCTTGATTCCAGTGGGTCTACGGCTGGATAGATACCCTGTTCAGAAATCGCTCTTGATAATACAGTTGTTGCATCCAGATGGGCAAATGTTGTTGCTGGTGCTGGGTCAGTTAAGTCATCGGCTGGCACATAAACTGCCTGTACAGATGTGATAGACCCGTTTTTTGTAGATGTGATACGTTCCTGTAAGGCACCGACTTCATTTGCCAGTGTTGGCTGGTAACCTACAGCTGATGGCATACGTCCTAACAGGGCTGATACCTCTGATCCTGCCTGTACATAACGGAAAATGTTATCGATGAATAATAACACGTTCTGTTTTTCCTGATCACGGAAATATTCGGCCATTGTAAGTCCTGTCTGGGCAACTCTCATACGAGATCCAGGTGGCTCATTCATCTGTCCAAAGACTAAGGCTGTATTTTTGATAACTCCGGATTCTGTCATTTCATTCCAGAGGTCATTTCCTTCTCTTGAACGTTCTCCTACACCTGTGAAGATGGAATATCCACCATGTTCTGTTGCGATATTATGAATCAGTTCCTGAATTAAGACTGTCTTACCAACACCGGCACCACCGAACAGACCGATCTTACCACCTTTTGCATATGGAGCTAAAAGGTCGATGACTTTAATACCTGTCTCAAACATTTCTACAACAGGGCTCTGGTCTTCAAATTTAGGTGGTTCACGATGGATCGCCCATTTTTCTTCTGATTCTACAGGTTCTCCTTTATCAATTGCTTCTCCAAGTACGTTAAACATACGTCCTAATGTCTGTTTTCCAACTGGAACTTTGATTGGTCCACCAGTTGCTGTGACTTCCATTCCTTTGTGAAGTCCTTCACTGGCTGCTAATAAGATACAGCGTACAGTACGATTTCCCATATGCTGTTCCACTTCCATAACAACTTCTTTTCCTTTATTAACAACGGTCAAGGCGTCATGAATCAAAGGGAGCTGTTCAGTTTCAAATTCTACGTCGATTACTGGACCAAGAATCTGTACGATTTTTCCTTTTTCCATTTTATTTCCCTTCCTTCACTGTTACTCTTTCTTTAATGATTTAGCTCCGGCACATACCTCAGTGATCTCCTGAGTGATCGCTGCCTGACGAGCACGGTTATACATAAGTCCCAGTGATCTTATCATTTCTCTCGCACTCTTGCTTGCACCTTCCATCGCCATCATTCTGGCGTTTAATTCACTGGAAAATGATTCTACCATCGCACCATAGACAAGTCCTTTGATATAGTTTGGTGCCAGGCGGTCAAGCACTGCCTTTACGGATGGCTGAAATTCTGTCATATGTGATCTCTTTCCTTTTCCTGCAAACTCATACTGATCTGGGTTTAATGGTAACACACGGATCATCTTTGGTTCTGAGGTAATGGATGTGATCATCTTAGTATAAATAATATAGACTTCGTCAAGTTCTCCTGATACATATTCCTCGATCATTTTTTCTGCAATTCTTCTTGCTCTGTAGATCGTAGGATCTTGTGTTGTATAGAAGAAATCCTCGTCCATCTGGGCTACATTTCTTCGTCCGAAATAATTACGTCCCATATATCCGATCACGAACAGTTTGTCATCTTCATTAATATTCTCTTCTGCCATTTTTGTAATGTTATGATTATAGGCCCCGGCAAGTCCACGGTCTGCAGTCATCACAAGATATCCTTTTTTTGGATGTTCTTTCTTTCTTTTGTTTAAGAAAATGTGCTGAAGATCTGGCGTATGTGCCATGATATCAAGCAGAGATGCCTGAAGCATTTCAAAGTATGGAGTTGTGACATCTAACTGCTTTCTTGCTTTCTTTAATTTGGAAGATGAGATCAGATACATCGCATTTGTGATCTTTAATGTATCTTCGATACTGTTCATCCTTGTTTTAATTTCTCTGATATTTGCCATAGTGATCACCTACTTTAAATAGGCTTCTATCGCCTCTTGGATCTCTTTTGCAATGTCATCTGTTAAGACTTTGCCTTCGTCGATCTTCTTCACTGTCTCTGGATATTTCTGTTCAAAGAATGCTGTCATTTCTTCTGTCTCTGCCTTTAATTCTTTGACTGGAACATCATTTAACATCTTATGACCTGCTGCAAACAGAAGTAAAATCTGTTTATGTAATGCCATTGGATGGTACAATGGCTGTTTTAACAGTTCGATCAGATGAGATCCATAATTTAATGTTGCTTTTGTTCCATCGTCAAGGTCTGAACTAAACTGTGTAAATACCTCAAGTTCTCGATACTGAGCTAAGTCAATACGAAGGTTTCCGGCTACTTTCTTCATGATCTTTGTCTGTGCTGCTCCACCTACACGGGATACAGAAAGTCCGACATTGACCGCTGGTCTTACACCGGAGAAGAATAACTCACTTTCAAGGAAGATCTGTCCGTCTGTGATAGAGATTACGTTTGTAGGAATGTACGCGGATACGTCTCCTGCCTGTGTCTCGATGATCGGTAATGCTGTGATAGATCCACCACCAAGTTCATCGCTTAATCGGCAAGAACGCTCTAGTAATCTTGAATGTAAGTAGAATACATCTCCAGGGTAAGCTTCACGTCCAGGTGGACGATCCAGCAGTAAGGAAATTGCACGATAAGCAACGGCGTGCTTAGACAGATCATCATATACGATCAAAACGTCTTTTCCCTGATGCATAAAATGCTCTGCGATCGCTGTTCCTGCATATGGTGCAATGTACTGTAAAGATGCAAGGTCACTTGCAGATGCGGATACTACGATAGAGTAATCCATAGCACCATGTTTACTTAATGTTGTTACGATCTGTGATACTGTTGATGCTTTCTGTCCGATCGCTACATAAATACAGATAACATCCTGTCCTTTTTGATTTAAGATCGTATCAACTGCGATTGATGTTTTACCTGTCTGACGGTCACCGATAATCAGCTCACGCTGTCCACGTCCGATTGGGAACATAGAGTCGATCGCTAAGATACCTGTCTGTAATGGCTGGTCTACAGATTTTCTGTCGATAACTCCTGCTGCCTCATGTTCGATTGGTCTTCTCTCGTCAGTTTTAATCTCACCTTTTCCATCGATTGGTTCTCCGATCGCATTAACGACACGTCCGATCATAGCATCTCCAACCGGGATATCTGCCTGTACGCCGGTTCTTGCTACTTTAGATCCTTCCATTAATCCATGATCGGAACCAAGTAAAACACAACCGATACAGTTTCTTTCAACATTCAGTACAAGTCCGTGGACACCTGTTTCAAAAATAACAAGTTCTCCATACATTGCCTGGTCCATTCCATAGACTGTTGCAATACCGTCTGCGATCTGAATGATTCTTCCTTCTTCTTTGACCTCAGTTTTCTGGTCATAGTTTTCAATTTGATCTTTTAATACAGAAACGACTGTTTCTGGATTGATACTGCTCACCTGATCCTCACCTCCATGTAAGTTTCTGCTGTAATTTTCTCATTTTTCCACTCAGGCTGTTATCATAAACGTGGTCTCCAACTTTCAGTACAAAACCACCGATCAAGTCTTTCTCTTCTTTTAAAGTAAGCTCTACCTTGTCCGCCTGATATTGTTTCATAAGATACTGTTTGATTCGCTCAAGCTGTTCGTCTTTTGGCATTGTCACATAGTCAAACTCTGCCTTAATGATCTTATCTGTCTTGCGTTTTAGTTCATCATAATACTCAACTGCCTCGTCAAAACAAGCGATATCATCATTATCACATACAACTTTTAAGAAACATTTTTATATCATCAGAAAACAACTTTTCCACCACATTTTCATTTTTCTTTCTTTGTGATCGTTGGATTCTCTAATGCACTTAAAAGCTCTTCATTTTCATGAAGCATGTCCTGTGCATTTTTGTAAACTTTCCTTTTTTGATTCCAAGTTCAAACAATACCTGTCCATACGTCATGGAAATTCTCTTCATATGCTAGACACCTGCCTCTTTCAGGAAATCATCCAAAAGCTTTTCGTTGCCTTTGTCGTTTGCTTCTTTTTCCACAACTTTCGAAGCTGCCATAAGTGCGATACCTGCGATCTCTGTCTGAAGACCTGCGATCGTCTTTTGTTTCTCAGCTTCAATATCTTTACGGGCATTTTCTTTCATAAGAGCAATCTCTTCTTTTGTCTGATCCATCTTATTCTGGTATTCATTCTTGGCTCTTGCTCTTGCGTCGGAAACGATCTGTCCTGCCTCATCCTTTGCCTGTGCAAGGTTTTTCTCATATTCCTGCTTGATCTCTTCTGCTTCAGCTTTCGTCTGTGCTGCATCATCTAAGTCACTTGAGATCATTTTTTTTGCTTTTCTCCATGACCTCACTGACTGGACCAAATAAGAATTTTCTAAGCAACAAATAAAATACGACAATGTTGACGATCGGCCAGATAATGCCCCAGTCTAATTTCAGAAACATATCTTCCGCCTCCTACTTCTATTTCATTACGATCAACAGAATCGCAACAACTAATCCATAAATTGATGTAGCTTCGGCTAATGCACAACCAAGTAATAATGTTTTATTGATATTTCCAGCTTCTTCTGGCTGTCTTGCGATTGCTCCAAGTGCTCCATTTGTTGCAACACCGATACCAATACCTGCTCCTAAACCTGTTAATACTGCAATTCCTGCTCCAATAGCTGCTAATCCCATAGTTCTAATCTCCTTTTAAATAAAAATTAAATTTGTGTATCTGTCATGATACATCTTACTCAATTGATTCACTGATAAACAGTGATGTTAACAATACAAATACATATGCCTGCAACAATCCATCGAAAAAGTCGAAGTAACAACTAAATGGTAATGGCACGATCGCTGGTGCGATATGTGTGATCAATTCCATCAAAACGAATGCTCCTAAGACATTTCCAAAAAGTCGCATACACAGTGATAACGGTCTTGTAAATAATTCAAGGATGTTAATGGCCGCCATCATTGGCATAGGTTCCACATAACTGTGTATATATCCCTTCAATCCTTTCTCGTGGATTCCGGAATATATGATCAAAAACAAACTGATGATCGCTAATCCTGCGGTAACATTCAGATCTTTCGTTGGCGGTTTCGCTCTGAAAAATCCCGAAATATTTGCACAGCCAAGATAAATCAGAATTGTTCCAAGAAACGGTATGTAACGTTTCCCTTTTTTCGCCGACCAGACCACCGATGAAGTTATAGATGAAACCAACTAAGGCTTCCACATAAACTTGCGGTCCTTCTGGTATGACTTTCAGGTTCCGTACGAATATGATGCAGAGCAACACTACGATTGCCATGATCACCCATGTTGTTACGGCTGACTGCGGTACTG
>ENA-OQES01000368-OQES01000368.1-human-gut-metagenome-genome-assembly--contig:-NODE-368-length-19332-cov-3.600677_pt1 | contig 19332 bp, 17 predicted proteins | sample MGYA00242798_ERZ504641 | MGnify/ENA primary metagenome ERZ504641 (study PRJEB26092, sample SAMD00036327) | human gut metagenome | host: Homo sapiens | study: EMG produced TPA metagenomics assembly of... | reverse complement strand
TGAATGATCTGCTTGATGGTGCTTTGCTTCTTCTTTGGCTCTTCTTTGTCTGCCATCGACTTCCTCACTTGGTTATGCGGTTACTCACACTGGAACGGTAGTTTATCAGGAACCATGCCATATCGCATGATTTCCGCTGTTTCCCCTTTATTGACGAGGATTATCGGGTGTGCAAAGGCCTGCCATCCGCTTTGAGCAGCGCCTCTCCGAACGATTCGCTGAACGTAGGATGCGGGTGAATGAGCTTTGCCGCATCGGCAAGCGGTACATGGTTACCAACCAGCTGTTCGGCTTCCGCGATCAGATCGCTGGCTATCGGACTGACGATGTGCACGCCAAGCACAAGAGGAACGTCGGGAGCGTCAGCCATCGCACCGCTGACGATGGTCATGGATCCGCCCTCCCCACTCATGAGCATACGCGAGTTGGACAGCATCGGATATGCGGTTTCCTGCGGATCGACAATAGTGTCACGTGATTTCGCCTCGCTGAGCGTAAGCCCGACGCTTGCCGCCTCGGGGAAGGAAAACACGACTTGCGGCACGGTTTCGTCGACGACAGGTTTGGGATCAAGTCCCGCGATGGTTTCGGCGATGGCGATGCCCTGCTCGAACGCACGGTGCGCCAAGGCATGCCCCGGCGTGATATCTCCCAAAGCCCATACGCCTTCCACGTTCGTGCGCCCGTACGCATCGGTCAGAACATAGCCACGTTCATCCAATGCGATGCCGTTGGAAGCGAACCAGTCGGCATCGGTATTCGGCATGCGGCCAATGGCAGCAAGCACCACTTCGCCATACGCGGTGAGCTCCTCACCGTCATCACCCTGCCTGTAGTGCACGGTAGCACCCAAGTTTGCTCCAGTGTCCACATGACTTACCGACGTGCGCGCCACCACATTCACGCCATGGCGTTTGAGCTCACGCGTCAACGTCATCGAAGCCCGCCTCTCCCAAGACGACAGCACGCGATCCTTGCGAATGAGCAAGGTCACCTTGCATCCCGACGCATTCCACAATGATGCGAATTCCAACGCCACCGCGCCAGCGCCGATAATCACCGCGCTGGATGGGAACGTGTCCAATTCCAGAGCCTGCGTCGAATCAATCAACGCTCCGGAAAACGGATCGTCAGGCAACGGCAGCGGGCGCGAACCGGTCGCGAGAACAATATCGCCGCCTGAGATCGTAAGTTCCGATCCTACAGGTTCCCCTACTCCCGCCTTGATGGAACGCAGAACCTGCGTCTCTCCCAAGGCCGGCGCAACATGCACCTCATAACCATTTTTCAGCTGTGCCTCGCCACGGAACACGGTGACGCCACGGTGCGACAGCAATCCCGCCAATCCCTTCGTCATCGTCTCCACCGTGGACATACGGAAGTCACGCAACCTGCCGAAGTCAATGCTCTGCAATGCGACATTGATGCCCATACGCTCCGCCTGACGTACGTTCTCTACACTATGCGCGGCCGTCAGCAACGCCTTCGATGGAATGCACCCGCGATTGAGGCAAGTGCCGCCCAACGTGTCGTCGCGTTCTACCAATGCCACCGTTTTGCCAAGTTGGGCAGCTCGTAGTGCCGTGGAATATCCGCCTGGTCCCGCTCCGATGATGACGATGTCGAAATGCTGTTCAGTCATGTCTGTCCTCGTTGATTCGTGCGTTACAACTGGTTACATGGTAATGGAAAAGCCGCCGGTTTTCGCCGACGGCTTGAAAAAACGATGGCCGCGATTCCCGGCAGGAGCCGATCACTCCGGCCAGTGTCCACGCTTATCGTAACGCGGCTTCGGCAGACGCCAACGGCGCATCTGGATCGCACGGCTCCACGCATAGGAACCGGAACGCATGCCCTTGGACACGGATTGCTCGCCGAACTTCTCAATGAGTTTCTTCTTGAGCTTACGCCACATGATCACCACGTCAATGATCACCGCGAACAGGTACACATACATGAGCACCATCAACGGCAATGCCAGCGCAGGCCACTGATATGTTACGAAAATCGAACCGATCAGAATGACGAACGCAACCGGAATGAAGAACTCACCGAGGTTAAAACGAGCGTCGACGTAGTCACGGATGTAAATGCGCCATGGCAGACGCTCTGCCTTTGGCATGTGGTTGATGTCGCCCTTCTGCATGGCATCGTACTCGGCGTTCTCACGCTCGCGCATACGCGCCTTGGCGGCCTTACGGCTCGCCTCGCGATCCTTGGGAACCAACGGGCGAAGATTCTGCGCCTGAGCATCCTTGCGCTTCGGCGTCGGACGACCCTTGCCGGAAGTGGTTTCCGCAACCTTGGTCTCGACAGGCTCCTGCGCCGTCTCTTCCTTCTTGTTAAACAAACTCATGCCTATAGAGCGTAAAGTGACGTATCGACGCCTTGGCCCTGCCCTGTCAACAATTGGACGTGCCGATTGAGACCGATACAATGGTCATTCGTTACACGCATATGATCACGCTGCGTTGTTGTATGGCAGCGCGTCTTTGTAAGGAGCAATATGGCAGCTTTACCTGTCGAAGAAGTTCGATCACGAGTCGAAGCGGATTTTGACCGCATCGTCAACGTGCTTAACAAGAAAATCGCATTACAGTCCATTTCGGCAAAAGGCATCACCGCGGATCACATGAAACGATCCGCCGAATTTATGGCCGAAGAGCTCAGCAAGGTCGGCGTAAACGCCCAAGTGGTGCAGTCCCACAATCCTAATGGCACCCCGGGCGCTTGGGAAGTCATTGGTTCGAAGATTGTCGATGAGAATGCACCGACCGTGCTTTTGTACGCGCATCACGATGTACAGCCGGTACCCGACGCCAGCGCATGGAACACCGACCCGTTCGTCGGCACTGTAATCGACACCCGCCTGTACGGGCGCGGCTCGGCCGACGATGGCGGCGGCATCGCCATCCATTCAGGCGCATTGCAGGCTCTCGGCGACGATCTGAAAGTCAACATCAAAGTCTTCGTTGAAGGCGAAGAGGAAATGGGCTCACCAAGCTTCATTCCCTTCATCGAAGAACACAAAGACGAATTCGACTCCGATGTGATCATCGTCGCCGACTCGGGCAACTGGTCCGCGGAAATTCCCTCCCTCACCACATCACTTCGCGGCAACACCGACATCGACGTGCATGTCAAGGCATTGCATCACCCAGTGCACTCCGGCCAGTACGGCGGACCGATCCTCGATGCGAACACGCTCGCAGCCATGCTGATCGCCTCCATGTACGACGAACACGGCGATCTGGCGGTACCGGGCGTCGCCTCAGAAGATCCAATCGGCGGACTGCAGCGAGACATGGACGAGGCAACCGTGCGTACGGACGCCGGCATCGTCGATTCCTACCGTCTGGCCGGCACCGGTTCTTTGGCCGCACGCCTGTGGACCAAACCAAGCGTGACCGTCATCGGTTTTGACGCGCATCCGGTGGAAGGATCCTTCAATGTGATCTCCCCTGAAACAACGTTCCGCCTCAGCCTACGCACCGCCCCGAACCAGCGTCCGGAAGAGGCCCAGGAGGCGCTTGCCGCATTCATGGTCGAGCATGCCCCGTTCGGTGCCGAGGTGTGGGTCGACAAGCTTGATAATGGCATGGGCTGGGCCATGGATCCGAATGCCGAAGCCACCAAGGATGCCATGGAAGCCATGGAAGAGGCTTTTGGCGTAGCTCCTGTCAACAAGGGTGAAGGCGGTTCGATTCCGTTCATTCCGGAATTGCAGCGTATTTTCCCGAAGGCCCAAGTCTTGGTTACCGGGCCGGAGGATCCGAAGGCCAACGCGCATAGCCCGAACGAGTCCATCAGTCTGCCCAGTCTGAAGAACAACGTGATCACCGAGGCGCTGCTGCTCGACAAACTCGCCAAGTAGCGGATGCCACGCTTTTTAAGAAAAAACATACAAAAAGGACGTTCCATTCCGTGTAATGAATGAAACGTCCTTTTTGCAATCGCCGCAAATCCAACAATCTCGAACTATAAGATCATCTGTTCGATCAATTGCCGGTACCGGTGAAAGCCCAATGCCAGTAGCCCGTGAAGTAAGCGCAAGACAACGCAATCACTGGCACTGCCACACAAATCGCATAAAACAGCCAGTCGACGGCGTTCAAACGTGATTCCCGGGCCTGACTACGTGGAGCATCCGATCCGAAAGCACGCGCCTCCATGGCGGTGGCCAGCTTCGTGCCGCGTCGAATCGACACAACCAATAGGCTGAACGCCTGGGAAAATACGCGCTTGATGGCGCTACCGTCGCCTAGTCCACGAGAGCGGCGGGACTGCCCAAGCGCACGCCAATCATCCTGCAGCAACGTGAACATGCGCATGCCAGCCAAACCGCCATATACGAATCGTGACGGCAAATGCAGAATCTGCACCAAACCATCGGCCAGATCGGTCGGATCAAGGCCAAGCGCGAGGATCACGCCGGGGACGGCAATGGCCGCCACACGCAGGAACGTGGCCAACGCCAAATACAACGACCCCTGCGAGATCACAATGACATTACCAAGATTGACCAGCACGGCACCGGAGGTTTTGCCATACAATGACACGGAAATGAAGCTTCCCGAAGCTGCGACCCATACCGGCCAGGTTTTACGAAGCACCGTCCATGGAGCGACGCCTCCAATCCAGAGCAGCAGCATCTCCAACGCAAACGCCACCGATGCGGAAACCACGTCCAACGTCACGAACATGGGAATGCACAATATCAGCGCACCGATGAAACGACTGACCGGATTAATCTTCGCTACAAACCATGACGGCGACGCCGGCTTGGCGTCATCATGACGTTCCTTATGCGGCACCACGCTGATGGTTTTTGCAACTGTTCCATCTCATTCCCCCATCGCTTACGAGAATGCGACGCGCGCCCAGCGCTTCGATCAACGGCTCGTCATGAGTGACCATGATGACGGAACAGCCCGCGTCGCGCACGCCCGCTATCAGCCTGACCATTTCCGTCCATGTGGTGAAATCCTGACCGAATGTCGGCTCGTCCATCACCAACACCTTCGGCGCCGCGGCAAGCATGGACGCCACGGAAAGGCGACGCTTCTCGCCGCCGGATAACGTGAATGGATTGGCTGGGGCCGAACCGTTTGAGGTTCAGCCGTTCTAGCATCATATCGGCGATGGCGTAGGCCTCGTCATCGGTTTTCCCCATGGATTTAGGGCCGACTGCCACTTCGTCGCGCACGCTGGACGTGACGAACTGGTGTTCCGGCTCTTGGAACACCATGCCGATTCGCCCAAGAAGATCCTTGCTTTTCCATGTGAAGACGTTGTTCTCCCTATGTGCGGGAACCATGCTTTCATCCATACTTACCCGACCGGAAATCGGCTTGAGCAAGCCAGCCAAAGTCAAAGCGAGTGTGGATTTTCCCACGCCATTTTTGCCGGTCAGTGCGGTAATCTCGCCGGCATGGAACGCGAGGTTCACACGCTCGCCAAGCGCGAATTCACGTCCGAAGCTGAGATCCTCGGTTCGCAGAACAACATTTCCCGACGATTGATTGGATTCGGGAATATGGCTTTCGACGGTGCGCCCCGGAACCCAGGCACCACCTTTTGTCAATACCGGCGCCATACTGCCAAACACTTCTTCCGGAGTGCCGTCGGCGATGACTCCGCTGACATGCGAATCGGATTCCGGCTTGCCAAGCACAATGACACGATCCACCAAATCAAGCCATACGTCGATATGATGCTCCACCACCACCAAGGTTTCATGGGTTCGGTCAAGCACACCACGTACCGCATCATGCACTTCCTTGACGCCTTCCGGATCAAGGTTGGCGGTCGGCTCGTCAAGCAACAGCAGCCCGGGATGCATGGCGAGTACGCCAGCCAAAGCCAGACGTTGACGCTGCCCGCCAGAAAGCCTGCGTGTGGAACGATCGAGCTTCATATAGCCAAGTCCAACAATGTCGAGTGAGGAACGGACCCTGCTCCAAATCTCATCTTTCGGCAGATTCAGATTTTCACAACCAAAAGCAGTATCGTCTCCCACACGTTCCAGAATCGTCTGCGCATCGGGATCCTGCAATACCAATCCTGAGCGCCCACGCGAATGGCGGGCATCCGTTCCGTCAATCAGCAGCTCACCCTCGAGTTCGCCTTCATCATCACCGCCAAGCACGCCGGCAAGACCGGCCATCAACGTCGATTTTCCGGCACCGGAAGCGCCCAACAGCAACACGCGCTCCCCCGGCTGTATGGTGAAATCCACATGCCTTAACGCGAAATCCTTACGTGAGGCATGCCGCCATCCCCAATCGCGTGCGACCACCCCGGCTGCGGAAAACGGTTTTCCTGCATCAGTACCCATGAATCGTTCTTTCATTCCTTTGCATTTGACATTCGCAAGGCGAACACGCATCAAAGAAGTCCCGTATCCACTCACCGTGAATGCGATACGGGACTTCACAAACGAATCGTCAGACCAGAACCTGCGCACGACCGGATTCGAAATGGTCAAGCACGCCTGTTTTGGCGATGGCCTGCTGCAGCAGATACATCAGAACGCCAGCCACCAAGGCGCCGGAAACAACGGAAGTGACGCAGCTAACGATAATACGCAAGCCTGCCCAGGCGGGATTTACGGTCCAGTTGTAGAGGAAGCATCCCAAACCAGCAAGGGTTCCGGCAATGGTGGTCGACAGCAAATCCCAACGCTTATATGCGAAAATCGCAAAGCCGATTTCGGCAGTGAGACCTTGGCAGACGCCAATGATCAGGGAGCCGCCGATGCCCCATGGATTGCCCATGGCGAGCTCTATAGCGGCAGCAAGGGTTTCAGTGAACAGTGCAGCTCCAGGCTTTCGCACAATAATGGCGGCCAGCGGACCTGCAAATAGCCAGATGCCGTTCAGTAGACCTTCGAAGCCAGGCGTCACCGCTTCGAACAACGTGATCGGAGCCGCACAGATAACATCCCAGCCCCAAAAAAGTCACACCAGCCGCAACCGCGATGATGGCGGCCACAACGATATCAACAACTCGCCATTTGTTGTTGTGTTTCTTCACCACGGAAGATTCATTTACGGTCATTAATGTGCCTTTCTCTATGTCAAGGCACGGGAAAAGAGAGACGTCCGTGCGCCGGCATTACCCGGTATACGTTCATACGGTCGAAGCGTTTGCTTCCTCTCAGCCATACGGCCCCCGTGTCTGCGCTTGATACTACACAGGGCACAAGATTTTCACAAGGGCCGTTTCATTTTCGCTTCGTTTCTGGTATGGAATACGCTCGGTTTTTTGCAATGGCCTGTCTTCGCGGGTTTCCCTCCCATACTGAATGCAAGTACGGGAACACGGTTCCATAGAGTTTTACAGGGGCCTGCGCATCAACGATTCAGCTAGGTTCCTGAATGTCTCGCCAATATCGTCGGCACGTAATGAGCCATCCTCATTCAGCACGGCCGGACGTCCGGCCTCACCAGTCTCCCTCAATTCCGGTTCCAACGGAAGCTGAGCTAGCAAAGGAACGTCATAGCCGAGGCTTTCGGTCAGCTGTTCCGACACGCGCGCGCCGCCACCTTCGCCGAAAATCCGCAGACGTTCACCCTTGTGCTCGTAATAGCTCATGTTTTCCACAACACCACGCACTTTCATCGGCACCTGCAGCGCCACCAGGCCGGAGCGGACCGCGATGTCGGATGCGGATGGCTGCGGCGTGGTGACCACCACCAGTTCCGCGTTCGGCAAGGCCTGGGCCACGGAAATCGCCATATCGCCGGTGCCTGGAGCCAAGTCAAGCAGAAGCACGTCGGGCTCACCCCACCACACGTCTGAAAGGAACTGTTCGAGCGAACGCTGCAGTCTCGGCCCTCTCCAAAGAATCGCGCGATCGGCGCCCGCAAACATGCCGATGGAAATCAATTTCGTTCCCCAAGCGGTGACGGGCATGAGCATGCCATTCAGATTGGTGGGTTGCGCGTGCACGCCGAACAGTCGCGGCAGCGAGAATCCATAGATGTCGGCATCAATGGCGGCCGTATCATAACCGAGCGCCGCGAAAGTGGCGGCAAGATTCGCGGTGACGGACGATTTGCCGACACCGCCCTTGCCGGATGCTATGGCGAAAATACGGGTTTTGACGCCCGGCTTGTTGAAGGGATTCTGCTTGCGCTCGGCTTTGAGACCGGCAACGAGTTGGGTGAGCCTGTCTTGGCTCATAGATCCGACTTCGATGCGCGGCAGCAGCGTTGCATCCGGGTAGGATGCCACCGCTCCGTTGATCTGGTTGGTGATAGTCTGCGATAATGGGCAGCCTTCTACCGTCAGTTCGACCTCCACACGAACCTCATAGGTGTTCGCCTTACCTTCCACCGGTATCGCATCGATGGCTGCGATCATGCCCAGATCAGTCACAGATCGACCCAGTTCCGGGTCGATTACTTTGCTGAGTCGCTCATAGATGCGCGCTTCGATGGTGCGCTCGTCGGTCATGGTTCCTCCTTTAGCCGCGTACCAGACTAGCGTCTGGAGACGCGGCATGCCAGAGCTTTCTTGCGATTACGTTGCCAGTTTGACGTGCCGGTATCACACCGTTCCATTTTCCAGCAGTATTTTGAACTGGTCCTCGTTTAGCATGGGAACGCCTAATTCCTCTGCTTTGGCGGCTTTGGCACCAGCGTTTTCGCCGACGACCACCCAATCGGTTTTCTTGCTGACGGATCCTGAGGCTCTTCCACCGCGGGAGATAATCGCTTCTTTGGCGGAGTCACGCGAGAAGTCAATCAACGAACCGGTGACAACCACTGTTTTACCTTCAAGCGTCTGCGGTAGTGTACTGATTTCAACCTGCTCCGCACCGACTCCAGCAGCCTTCCATGCTTCCAACACCGTGCCGCGCCAATCGCCTGGTTCCTTGGCCGACGCGAACCACGTGACCACCGATTCCGCGATCTCCGGACCGATGCCGTCTATCTGTGACAGTTCGTCCACACTGGCGCGTTCGATGGCGTCAAGCGATCCGAACGTATTGGCGATAACACGTGCCGTAGGAGGACCAAGTCGCCTGATGGACAGGGCCACAAGCACACGCCATAGGTCGGCATGGCGCGCCTTGTCCATTTCGTCAAGCATTTTCCTCGTGTTTTCCGCGGGGCGTATATATATCGGCTGCACACTGGATGTTCCGGAACGCGACACCTTGGTTTCCTCTCGGACCACCATAGCATCCTCAGGCACATCATATCCGGGATATTCCGCGGATCCATCGACTTCGTCCTTACGCTTTCTCGCCACTGTCGGAGTCGTCCAAAAGCGCCGGAACCTGATGCCACAGGCCTGATCCGCCGATACGTTTGCGCGTTTTTTTACGGTTTCACCGTTCTTGCCGACGGTTTCCATGAATTTCGATGATTGGCGCTTCTCGCCATACGCGAACATCCTGCAAATCGGAGGATGTCAGCGAGAACAGGCCGGCCTCGCTGGACAACACCGGCGTTTGCCGGGCCGGCAGCTCCAGTCCTTCCACCGGCTCGTACGGTTCTGGCTCCTGCCCCGGTGCCACCACGATTTCCGTGATGTCCGGCGCGTAGGTCGCCACCGAATCAGGGCGGTCCTCTTCCGGATTCGTCAACGCGATGGCCGATTGGTCACCCAGATGTTCGATATCGAACGCCTTTCTGGACGCCAGGTTGATGATGCGTTCGGTTAACTGCGCCGGGCAGGACTCCACGTTCGGGCAGCGGATGTCCTTGTCCCCCGTCTTTGGCTGGAGCGAGTTGTGCCCCAACAGCTCGGGCACTGCGAAGGCATCACGAAACGGCGCAGCTGGTCTTCGTGTCCTTCCCTACGCTCCAACACTGGACCTACAAGTTCGGGAATCACATCGCCTGCCTTGCGCACCACAACGGTGTCGCCGATAAGCACGCCTTTACGTTCCACCTCGAACGGATTGTGCAAAGTGGTTCTCGACACCGTTGAACCCGCAACATATACGGGCTTCAGAATAGCCACCGGTGTCACGCGGCCGGTACGCCCCACTTGCACGGTGATGTCAAGCAACTCCGTGTTGACTTCCTCGGGCGGATACTTGTAGGCGATGGCCCAACGTGGCGCACGCGAGGTCGCGCCCAGCGACCGCTGCAACCCCAGATCGTCCACTTTCACGACGATGCCGTCGAGCGCATGCTCGATGTCACCGCGATGCTTGCCGTAATAATCGATCATGTCGAGGATTTGGCTGAATGTGGTGACTTCACGGTTGTGCGGAGAGACCGGTATACCCCACTTCTTATATAGCTCGTACGCCTCGGATTGGTTGTTGACGATATTGTGTCCGTCGCCGCGTTTGGCACCCATATTGGAGCGTGCCGATACCGTGCGCGTAGAAACTGAGCCTTCTGGTGGACGTGATGCGCGGGTCCTTCTGACGCAGGCTTCCTGCAGCCGCGTTGCGCGGATTAGCGAAAGGCGCGCGTCCCGCATCCTCGCTTTCCCTGTTGAGCGTGTTGAAATCGTCCCATCGCATGAAGACCTCACCGCGGATCTCCACGAATTCAGGAATATCCTCCTCCGGTCCGGCAAGATTCTGCGGAATGGTGGAGATGGTGCGCACATTGAGTGTGATATCTTCGCCAGTCACACCGTCGCCTCTGGTCAGACCCTGTTCAAGCACGCCATTACGATAGATGAGATTGAGCGCAAGCCCATCAATCTTCACTTCGCAGGTCATCGGCAGGGGCTTCGTATCCGACCAATCAAGGCCTCGGATGACACTGTCATACCATTCGCGTAATTCTTCAAGCGAAAAGACATCGTCAAGACTCATCATGCGTGACGGGTGACGCACCGATGCGAAATCATTGGAGAAGGTGCCCCCAACACGATGCGTCGGCGATTGCGTAGAGTCGAGGGATGGAAACTGCGCCTCCAAAGCCTGTAGGCAGCGCATTCTCGCATCGTAGGCCGCATCAGACGAAACCGGCGCATCATCGATATAGTATGCAATCTGATCGGATTCCACCCATGCTGCCACTCGCGCCCATAATCGCGCCGCGGCTTCAGCACTCATCGACGAAACGTCAAGCCTGTCCAGTCGCATGGCGTCCGCATCAGTCGCCTGCAATGCGGCGATCCACCGTTCGCTTCCCGGCGCATATGAGGCGACTCCCCCATCTGCCGCCACGGGCGTCGACGTGCCCATAGCACCGCCATCCGTTTCGGGAGCGTCAAAATCCCATGCGAGCTGTTCGGAATCGTCATGCCTTGCTCATTGTCACTACCTTGTCAACGTTTTTCGATGTGCTTTCAGTACTGTCGGTCGGCGGCACTTCAAACAGTATCGCACAAATGTTCGATTAACGTGCCGTCGACGCTGAATTATTCGCTCCGGATGGCGTCAGTCAGTTGTTCAACGATCTCAGGAACTGCATCTGCACCACGTCGGCCCCGTCTCGTTCCTCGTCATCCATTCTGGATGCGGCCACCGAAAGCGTTCTTGCCGGCACGAACATGCCCTCGTCCACGCAGACTCGCGCGGCCTTGCGCACCAAGGACGCAACCCGCGTGTTGGGCCATACCGGCAGTCCAGCCTGCGCAAGCACATGCATGGCTTCCGGAACATTGGTAGGCACTGGAATGCACTGCGATTGCGCGCGTCCGATTAATTCCTGAAGCTCACCTTCCAACATGGCGATACGCCCCGGAGCGATCTCTTCGCTCATGATATATGAGGCGGCCGCAATGTCGAAATGATCGCACATCCATTCCGCGTAGGCGAGCCTATAGTAAGCGAACGATGCATCCTCACGGTCGAGTGCGACATGCAACGCGTTGAGACATGCGGCTCTAGCCGGATCCCAATCCTCGGAGCGTGCCAACTGCACCGCCAGTTTAAGGTGTGAGAGCGGATAAGCAGGCGCGTATCGCACCATCGCGTTGAGATGCGGCAGCGCGGCCTTGACTCCTTTGACCTGTGCGAGCACGTCAGCTAGTTCCATATGCGCATAGAACAGGTTGTCAGGGATAAGCACGGTACGTTCGCCTTCCGTAGCAAACATACGGTTATAGATGACACGTTCCGCATACGAGTTGAAATACCGCGGCACGCCCGGATTCGAAACGAACAGCTGATCCATTCGTTCCAGCGCCGCTTCGGCCAATTCCACGCTCTGATCGATCTGCCCGGAAAAACAGCAGATCCCTCGCCTTGATGCGCTCCGCATCGAGCTCGTCAGCCACGCGGAATGAGAAATCCGGCGTGTCCTTACCATCAATAAGAGCGCTCGTCACTTGCGGAGCCAGGGCCGTTAACTCAGGGTCGGAGATGGCATTGATGACGTCCATGGCCTGCTTTGCCTTGGCCACCGATTCCAGATGGGAGTCCTGCGCGATTCTGTGGAATTCGCCAACCGCGCGCTGCAGCAGATCCACACGTTGGATGGACAGCCCTGACATGTCGCGGCAGCCAAACAGTTGCGCCGTATCATGGTCGAACGCGGCGTCAGAAAGCTCGGGCTCCTCCTGACTCCCCGCCGGAGAGAAACGGCTGTCACGCAGGTCGAGTGCAGCATCCACCGGCTTCAACGCTCCAAGACCATCCACATCCATTTCCGCGCCGAACATGCGGTACGTGCCTGTCGGATCAGACAGTCCGCACTCACCCAACCGTTCCATGAACTCGCTTCTGGTAAAGGTGACCGTCACCAGATTGCGCACGGTTGGATTCTTGCGAAGCTGGCTCAACGGATCGTCGCCATCCCCGTCGAAATCGTTATAGCCGATCAGACCAGCATCAAGACCATCATGCGTGGAATGCTCGGAATCGCCCTCCTCGCCGGTGGACTCGTTTGAGGCTTCGTCAGGAACCGCAAACGCCATCTCGTCGAAGTCGATATCTTTCATCAGAGCCTCGAACTGGCTGTTCAGCGAATCGTCCGCATCATCGCCGTCACCGTCATCGGCACCCAAGTCAGCGGTTTTCGGCGTCACTGGCCGAGACGGATCCCCATGGAAATCGCCGTCCTTCGGATCGGCTTTGGATCCGGAAACGCCCATATCTCCGGTACGGATTCGTTCGAACGCGGCCAATGCCTCGCTCATCAGCTCGCTGATGGCGGAATCCTGCTCGGCCACGGCCTCTTCCAAACCAATCGAATCAATGTGCATCGATACGCGCTGGATGCCTGGATCGGCACCAAAACTCAACGCGGCCATCATCAGTCCGACACGCAAATTGTAGTCCGCGCTCATGCGAGCGCGTTCGGCGTCCGTCATGTCCACCCATGCATGGCGTGTCGCATCGTATCTGGTGGACGGCATCATGGAAACGCCTGCGGAAGTAAAGCCGATCGCCATATTGCCGTCCTTGAGGCTGCATCGGAAATCCACGTCGAAACGGTATGGAAGGCGCATGCTGCGCAGCAGCCGAGACATTGTCTGGCGGTACACCCATTCCGAACCGCCTTCGCTGCCTAAGGCGACGCCATCCGTGCCGCCCTTCGTGTTTTCGGCAATGGAACGCCTGGTTTCCGAGGCGATGTCCACCAGACGCATGACGGCCTGCACGCCATCATCCTGCCGGGAGTCGAGGATTGCGCCGAATTCGTCATCCGGTTTCAATGCGATCAACGCCGGATTTTCCAGCAACGCCATGTCGATCTGCGCCGCTTCGGCTCGTGTCACGGTGTCTTCCGTGGGGAGCCTGCCGATACGGGCGTTGCGTTCCAACCATGAGCTGACTGCGGCGAAACGGTTGAGATTGCCTTCGATGTTCAGCGCACGCAACGATGCCGAGAACGGCAACGTGGAATCCCATGCAAAGAAGTAGCAGCCGGAATAACTGGACGTGTACAGATGTAGCGGTTCCGCACCATGTACGGCCTCAAGGCCTTGGTCTTTGTCGAGGGCACCGGCCTCGCGCATGAGGTCGGCGAAATAATCCTCGAGTCCGGAGGCGCGCATGCCGTGCGAGCGGGCACTCATCGTGTCTCTGATGGATCGGCGGATCGCGCCCATCGGCGCTTCTCTGTTGAGCCTGCGGAAGATGTTGCCCGTGCCGAATCCTACGAGTAGTCCGTTCATTTGCGGCAGCATGTAGGCCGCGAAGAACGCGATGGCGATGGCGTCACGGTATTCCAGATCGAATCGCATGGCTTCCGGCAGGTTGGCGCGCATCTGTTCAAGCGTGTAGCGGTTGCCGACCTTGAGCCAGGATGCGAGCCACATCATGCGTCCTCCGGGCATGCGCCCTACGACACCGCCTTGTGATGCGCGTACCGTTTTTGGCGTGCCGTTCGCAGCATGACCGAATCGTGGGCCGTCCGGCAGAGTGAGGGTCTCCTCTTTGACGAAGATGAAGCGTGGGTCCAGTTCCTGCACGTCCATTTCAGGATCGGTGCCTGCGAAGACGCGCGCTTTGTTGTCGGCGAGCGCGATTTGTGCGAAGTGGTTGGTGTCAGTGAATAGGCCGATGGAGAAGGCTTTGCCTTGGGTTTGCGGTAGTTGTGCCCAGCCGAGTTGGAGTGTGTTTGGCACGCCTTCGAAACCTTTGATGATGCGTCGTTTGATGAGTGGGTTGAGTTTGATGGCGTTGCGGGTGAGTTCGCCGACGATGTCATCTGGCGTGTCAAGGGCTTTGCCGAAGGGGTTGGTATCGGTGGCGTTGTGGGGGTGTTTGTTGTGGTTGATGAGTTGTCGTACCCCTTGCATGGCGTGGTTGAGCATGGTCCGTCCTTGATGCGGATGGTGTGCTGATGGCGATGCTGGTGTGAGGTGTGACATGTGGGCCATTCTTTCAATTCAATGCGACATGCAGCCTTTAGAATAATATTTGTGGTTTTTTCGAAACAGCGTTTTCAGGCGCGTCATCGTGTGCGCGCAGCTATTGTAGCCGCTTTTGTTGTGGTGGTGTTGGTTGAGTGCGTGTTGTGTAATATGCCATTTTTTTCCGGTCGTTGGCGGCGTCGGGTGATTCGGCGGCTGCGTATAACACGTTGGGGCCAGGGCTTGAGCGTCGTGATGATGGGTTGTTGGAGGTTATTGATCCGACGCAGGCGTATTTGCAGGTGGCGGCGGATGGTTCGTCGGATTATGTGCGTGTTGTTCCTGTTTCTGATGAGGTGCTGCAGGGGGCTGAGCAGCAGGGTGAGCGCGTGTTGCGTACGGTGCGTGTGCGTCCTGATGCTGATCGTAGGGCGTGTGAGCTTACTTCGGTGTCGTTGGATTCGTCTCGTTCGTTGTATGTGAGGGCTGCGGCTGGTCGTACGGTGCGTGTGCAGGTGGTGGAACCGAAGGGGTCTTTGATTCCGTTTGAGGCGGTGCGTGCGAATGTGCGTGTGCCTTTTTCGGTGAGTCCGCTGCGTGTGGCGTTGTTGGTGTTGGCGCTGGTGTTGGTGGCGTTGTGGCGCCCTGGTTCGCGTTTGTGGAAGGTGCCGTTGGATACGTCGAGTGTGCGTCAGCGCGTGGCGTTGGGTGTGTTGCTGGCGATTCCGGGGGTGGCGACCGCCGCGGTGGTGGTGTGGCAGTTGGTGTCTGCCGTACCGTTGAGCTTTCATACGGATGGCATGTATACGTATGATTACGATCAATATGATCATGTGGCTCGGGCGTTGCTTGATGGTCATGCGTGGCTTGATTTGGATGTGCCCCAGGGGTTGCGTGATGCGGATAATCCGTATGATGTGGCAACCCGTCAGCAGTTGCTTGCCGATGGCGTGAGCCCTGTGTATTGGGATTATGCGTTTTTCAATGGGCGTTGGTATTCGTATTTTGGTGTGGTGCCGGCGTTGCTGTTGTTTGTGCCGTATCGTGCGGTGACGTCGTTGTGGGTTGATGGTGGTCTGATGATGCCGTCGGGTGCCGCGGTGCCGTTGCTGATGTTTGGCTTTTTTGGTGTTCGCATGCCTGTTGACGATTCGTGTAATCAAGCGTGTGCGCCCGCATGTTTCGGTGGCTGCGATCAGCATGTTGTGCGTGTTTGTATTGTTGGCGTCGAATGCTTCGTATTTGTGGTATCGGACGAATTTCTATTCGGTGCCGATCGCAGCGTCTTTGTTGTTGAGCACGTTGGGCTTGTGGCTGTGGTTGGGGGCCGAACGTCCGTCCGCGGCCAACGCTGGCGAGGATGGCAAGGTGAATGCGGTCGGCTCGTTGTCGCTGCCTCGTTTGGCTGCCGGCTCGGTGTGCATTGCTGCGAATATGGGTTGTCGTCCGTCGTTTGTGGTGGTGGCGTTCGCCGCGTTTCCGTTGTTCTGGCCGCAGATTCGTGCGATTGCCAAACAGTTGCGTAATGGCGTGTTCGCTTCTGGCGCGCATGGGCGCGTCTGCGCCATGTTGCATGCGTTGCGTGCGCCTTTGGCCGTGCTGGTGCCCGCATTGGTTGTGGTGGTGCCGTTGTTCGCCTATAACATGGTGCGTTTCTCCTCGCCATTCGATTTCGGTTCGTCATATCAGATAACGGTCACGGATATGACGAGCTACCATCAGTCGTGGTCGAATTTCATTTGGACGGTCGCATACTATCTGTTTTTGCCGTTGCGTTGGACGAATATGTTCCCGTTCCTTGCCGTCGACCCCACCCCATTGAAAGATTGGGGGTTCACGGAGGCGATGTCTGGAGGCCTGTTCGTCATGGCGCCTCTCGCATTGGCTTCGCTGGCATGCCCATTCCTACGCCGGCATATGCGCGCTCGTGGTCATGTCGGTATGTGGCGTACACTGACGACGTTCCTGCTGTTGAGTTTGCTGATTGTGGCGCTTGACGCGCGCTTGGGTGGTCTTGGGTGGCGCTACATCGCCGATTTCGGTTGGCTATTCGCCTTGGCTTCGTTGCCTCTGCTGCTCATTGCGTTGGATTGCGACCGTCCGCGGCTGTGCTGGCTGTTGCGCGTACTGGTGTTGGCGCTGCTGCTGTTCATGTTGGCGGTGACGGTGTTGTCGTTGTTCCTATATGGTCGCGATGACGAGCTGATACGCAATAATTCCGGTTTGTTCCATGACGTGCAGTCGTGGTTCACCCTGATATGAGTCACGGCGTTTCAGGTTATTTCAGGGTTTATTACGATTGTCCAATAAAATCTCCAGTTTGTTCCGAGTTTTGCGAATAATAGTGGTGTCGTGACTGTTCGCTATGAGATGAACCCTTGTTGGAGACATCAGTTATGAAATCGCTTCCACTTCTGTCAAGCCATCCTCGTGTTAGACGCTGGACCGCGGCCGTGGTAGCATCGGTCATCGCATTGGGCGTCTGTCTCGCCAGCTATGACAACGTCGATGCGGCCATCAGACAAAATAGGATCGAACGGCTGAACGCACGTATCGAGAATGTGTACACAGCCGACTATCAGAATATGGCCGACGACAAGCTCGAGCAGGAAAAAAGCAAGTCTGCCGCCACGGAAGATGACATGTTCGTCACCGAGGATCCGTACGGCACCAACACCACGTCGCTGTATGTGTATTTCACCACCGATGACGCGGTCGCCGTATCCTATACCGTGCATGCGGACGGCTACGCGGATTTCACCCATAGCGCCTACCAGCAATCGCAATACAGCAAAACCCATGAATTCCAGATACTCGGCCTTATTCCCGGGGAAAAGAACACCATCACCATCACGTTGACCAACGCCGATGGCAAATCCCGTACGCATACCTTCGAACACAGGGGTGCTTCCCTGCCTGGCAATGAGGAAGTGCAACTGGAGCAGACCGTCGTAGCTGATTCCGGAGAAGACTTGGGCGATGGCCTGTATGCCATACTCGGCAACGATTCCGACGAGCAGGACTTCATGTTCTATTATGATACGAACGGCGTGCTGCGCGGTGAGATTCCCGTGCTCTACTATCGTTCGCATCGTCTGCTGTTCGACGATGACGGGCTCATGTGGTTCTCCGCTTCCACACACCACATGGCAGCGATGAACCGTCTCGGCAAGTTGGAGAAGATCTATGATCTTGGATCCGACTATATTCTGCACCACGATTACGCGATGGACGCCAATGGAGACATCGTGCTGTTGGCCACCGAAATGGGCCGCGACGACAATGCCGTGCAAGATCAGGTCATCAAGCTCAACACTTCCACCGGCAGTGTGACCCGCTTGGTGGATTTCGGCGAACTGTTCGCCGACTATAAGGCCTCCACCACGCATGCAGGAACCGACGAGTCGGATTCGAGCGCCCAGAATCGTTGGGATTGGCTGCATTGCAACACCATCCAACTGTTGGATGATGGTTCCGCGTTATTCTCCGCACGCGAAACGTCCACCATCATCAAAGTGGATGATCTGGAATCAGATCCGACGGTCGACTACATGATCGGCGAGCCGTCCGTGTGGGCAGGCACCGATGAGGTCAGCAGTTTCCTAGCGAAAGACGGAGATTTTTCCGATACCGGCGGACAGCATTCCATCACATACGTCGCCGATGATTCGCTGCCTGACGGCCAGTATTACCTGTACATGTTCGACAATAATTTCGGCACTTCGCTGACGCGTCCTGATTTCGACTGGACGGTGATCGACGGTATCTCGACCGAACTGTCTTCTGACACGGCGAAGTCGCAGTATCGCAAATATCTGGTCGACGAGAATGCAGGCACGTATACGGAAGTGTCGTCGTTCGACGTGCCGTATTCGCCGTATGTCAGTTCCGCACAGGAATTGGACAACGGACAAATTCTCATCGATTCGGGCATGAAGGGTCTGTTCGGCCAAGTACAACGAGTATGGCGATCTGTTGGCGCAGTTCAAGATGACGTTGAACAGCGCGTACATCTATCGCGTGTACAAGTATGATTTCTCGGGATTCTATTTCGACTGACGCGTAAGCGTTCGCGAATCTTGATGGGGCTGGAATCTGAACTCCTTTCGGAGGTTTGGGTTTCCGGCCTCGTTTCGTATGCGGCGGGTTCGGCGCGCCCGTACAATGGGCAGCATGGGTTTTTTCGATTCGTTGTTTTCATCCAAGCGTCCCGAGGGGGCGCGTGATGTCACGTTCACGCTTGACCAGGCCGGCCACACGTATGAGGATGGCAATATCGGTTTGAAGCCGACGTCGTTGACGATCACTCCGGAAAGCAAACGTGTGGCTGTGATCGGGTTGAATGGTTCCGGTAAGACCACGTTATTGCAGTTGTTGGATGGCGCGTTGGCCGCGACGTCCGGTTCGGTACGCATCGACGCGGATGGCGTTGCATACGATCCGTCGGTGAAGCGTGATCTGAAACGTATCGAATCGATGATCGGTCGTGTTCGCCGCGAGGAGATTCCGAACAGTTATTACAAGGCGGATTCCATTCGTGAGGCGATTGATGAGCCGTTGAAGAAGCATAAGGTGCCGGAAAGCGAACGTCAGGCGATTATCGGC
>ENA-OQES01000367-OQES01000367.1-human-gut-metagenome-genome-assembly--contig:-NODE-367-length-19335-cov-13.715015_pt1 | contig 19335 bp, 20 predicted proteins | sample MGYA00242798_ERZ504641 | MGnify/ENA primary metagenome ERZ504641 (study PRJEB26092, sample SAMD00036327) | human gut metagenome | host: Homo sapiens | study: EMG produced TPA metagenomics assembly of... | reverse complement strand
CATCTTTTTCTTCCGAAGATCCCGGCTGTCTGCAACTGTCTCCAGATATGCCCGTTCCCCTCTTGGCTGTCCACGGATACTCTCTGTGCGAAAGGCAGATTTGGGGTTCTCGCTGCTATCGTCTGTAAGCCCCTCTTCTACATCCGCATCAGTTGCTATATCTTGTTCATCATCCAATATATCTGCATGTTCCCTACTATATCTGGGTTTTCTGGAACTCTGCTCCGGCTGTTCCATCTCCCGTTCTTCTTTCAGCCGTTCATGTCTGCGTTTACTAAAATCCAGTTCCTCTTTCTTCTCACTGCGGGAAATCTCGGTATCCGTATCCCGCCCGGTGATCCTTTTTTCTTCCTTGTTCCGGAGGTTTTCTTCCCGCAGTCCATCCCGGCTCATCTTCTGGACGGTTTTATCTCTCGCCTTATACTCATGCTCCTGCAACTTTGACCATCCCCTTTACTGCTTTGTCCCGGTTATTCTGTCTTATCCTGATAGTCCTCCCATTTCTCCAACACTTCATCTGCCATCCCTGCAATGGAATCCGTCAGCTTGTCTGTCATTCGCTCACTTAAAGTTCCCCTTACAGCCAGACAAGATGTAATTCCCATGAAATCAATCAGTTCCGCCAGATAGATAAGGTCATCCATCACTTCATCAGCCGTCACTTTTTCCTTTGTGTCCTTTTCCATTTTCAAAATCTCCTTTTCATTGTCTGCACAGATTCTTTCTGCAAATATGCAGCAAGGTTCGCCGCTGCATCTCTCCATGTTTCTGTAATCTTCCATCTTGTAATCCTCCATGATTTCCGGGCAGAAAAATTGCCGGAAGTATTCCTCCGGCTCATCCTCTACTCTGTTTTATTTTGTTTCGTTTATTTCTTTAATCGTCCCGTTCTCCGATACCAAGTTTCTTACGCTTTTCCACCTCATCCGGCTTAGAAGTCATCAGGGCATACAGCATCAGGGAATTATCAAACTTATCCTTGAACGGGATAATGGTGCTGCCATAAAAGACCAGTCCCTCACCTTCCCCGCTGTTCGTTACATAAGAAAGCTGGTGAGGGGAAATGTTGAGCTGTTTTGCAAGGATCTGTCTGTCACCAGATGCCTGGTTGAGCATCAGGATAAAGTCCGAGTTTTCAAAGATGTTCTCAATCTCCCGGCTGGCTAACAGGTCTTTTACGTTCTGTGTGATACCCGTAGGGATACCACCCCATTTACGGAAACGCTTCCAGATCTCCACGCTGTATGCTGCTGTCTGCTCCTCTTTTAAGAGCAGATGGAACTCATCAATGTAATATCTGGTACTCTTATTCGCAGAACGGTTGATCGTTACCCTGTTCCACACCTGGTCCTGTACGATCAGCATCCCCAGTTTTTTCAGCTGTTTTCCCAGATCCTTAATGTCAAAACATACGATACGGTTACTCAGTTCCACGTTGGTTCTATGGTTAAACACTTTTAAGGAACCATTGACGTAAATCTCCAGTGCCGTTGCCAGACGCTGTGCTTCCTGCTCTTTCTGATTACGGAGAAGATTATATAAATCCTCTAAAATCGGCATTTTTTCCGGTACCGGGTCAGAAAGGAAATCCTGATAGACCAGCCTTACGCATCGGTCAATGACGGTCTTTTCAACCGGCTCCAGTCCGTTCTTTCCGCCTACTACCAGCTCACAAAGAGACAGGATGAAGTCCGATTTTAAGGAAAGCGGGTCATCATCGTCAGCGTAATCCAGGTTAATATCCATCGGATTGATATAATCGTGGCTGGTCGGGGAAATACGGATCACCTGTCCATGAAATGCCCGGACTAACGGATAATACTCCCCCTCCGGGTCACAGACGATAATGTCATCTTTCGTCACGATAAATGCATTTGCAATCTCTCGTTTTGCCGCAAACGACTTACCGGAACCCGGTGTACCAAGAATCAGTCCGTTCGGGTTCTTCAGTTTCTTCCTGTCTGCCATGATAAGGTTATTGGACAGGGCATTTAATCCATAATAAATAGATTCCCCCGCCATAAATAATTCCTGTGTGGTAAACGGGACAAAAATTGCCGTGGATGTCGTTGTCAGTGCCCGTTTGATCGGTACAAAATTCACCGCAAGCGGCAGGCAGCTCATCAGTCCCGGCTCCTGCTGGTAATCCAGCCGTTTCAATGCACAGTTATATTTCTGTGCGATACCGGCAGTCTGGAACACCACATTTTCCAGTTCCTGTTTGGTCGGTGCAGTATTTAAGAACAATGCTGTTACAAGGAACATTCTCTCATTTCTGGACTGTAGATCTTCCAGAAGCCTTTTTGCTTCCCCACCGTATGTATTTAAGTCCGAAGGGATAATGTCCATGTCATAGCCTGCCCGGACTGCTTTTTTGCTGTTCCTCGATCTTCATACGGTTAATATCCGTCACCTTGCTTTTTACCAGCTTGATTGCCTTCATCTGGTCGATGGACTGGATATGGAAATTCACCATCAGGTTGCTGTCCATCTCCAAAAATCTCTGCCAGCATCTTGTCGGTAAGTTCCGGTGCAAGGATCTGTAAATAGGAAACAGCTCCCATCGTGCCGCCCATCTCAAAATCTTTTCCATTCTTAAATACAAAACTGGTCGGTGCGACATAATCCTTGGTACTAAGCCCTGTCCGAAGTACATCGTCATAAGAGAAATGGAACGGAACTTTGCTGTCCTGGTTAAAGGTTTCATACATGATCTGTAACCGTTCCTCTCCGTTCAGCGGATAGGCAGATACCCCAAGGATCTTAAAGTTATTCAGAATATCCGACTCGATACGTTCCAGTTTTGGCCGTGCTTCCCGGATATTCTCCGCTTCAATCCCAAATGTGATATATTTGGTACGCATCAGCCCGTTATTTCCTTTTGCCAGCTGGTTATTGAGCATCTGGGCAAACTCCATACGTAGGTCATCAAATTCATCCTCCTGCGGATTGATATGGATGACCTTCTCATACTCTGCCATGTTGCTGTGCTGGTTGATAAAAGACAGCTGAAAATGAATTGTGCTGTCAAAGTAATTCAGGAAATCACACCAGTTTTCAAAGATGGCGTTCTTATCTTCATTCTGTGCCAGCTGATAGTTGATGTCATAAAAACGGATCGTCTTGGAATAAAACTTGTCCTGCACCCGGCAGATACCGTCCCTTCCCATCTCATGGTATGGAATCGACTGCTGTGCAGTGATCCTCTTATCTCTGGCACTATCCGGTGTTTTCTTTCCTGTCCCACTGCCTTTCGTTCCGGAAACCACTTTTCCTGCCGGACGCTGCCCCGACGGTGCTGCGACAGGTCTGCTCTTTTTCTTTTTTGCGTTTTTCTTTGCGTCACGCACTGCCTGTTTTTCTGCTCTGGCTGCCAGCTTTGCTTCCCTTTTTGCATTTTTCTTATCCGCTTTTTCATGTTCCTTATGCAGTTTTTCTTCATATTTCTGTGCCCTTTTGAGGGCTTTCTTTTCCCTGCGTGTCAGTTTCCGGTTCGGTCTGCGGACACCTCTTTGCCGTTCCAGTGCTTCATACCCTGTCACCATCGGCTCATCATGCAGTCTGCCGCTTACTGGTCTTCTTTTCATTGCGGGGTCTGGAAGTTCTTCTTCTCCATCCTCCTCATCCAGCCAGTAATCATCCGGATATAATTCGTCTAAACTCTGTGGCGGCTGTCTATCGTTTTTTCTTTTTAACACTCTTCGTTCCCCCTTTCTTCTTTCTGACCACGGTATATTTTTTCTCGTACATATTTTCCATCTGGTACTTGCGTACCGGAGGACGGATAAATTTTACGGTGATCATATTTTTTAAGACCTTTTCTAACGGAAGCCCATCCTTCTCATACATGGCAAACAAAAATGCCGGAAGCATCAGAAGGCACATCCCGGTCGCTGCGTTACTGGAACCAATAATTCCCCTGCTTAAGAAATAAAACGGAAGCCCTACCGCCGCCGCAATCCCAAAGCAGATCAGCTGCCGTTTCGTCAGATTGAAAATGATCTTATTCTTGACCTTGGTTAAGTCTTTAGGCACAGATACAAATGCCATTGCCAATTCCTCCTTTCTTAATGGGCGTTAAAGATACTGCGGGCGAAGTTTCCTGTTTTCATCAGACTGAAACACAGGATCACCGTGTATGCCATCACGCCGAACAATGCAGAATGTATGTTATCTGACATTTGGATGTTTGCGACCAGGACCGCATAGATTCCCACGCAGACCATCATAAAAAATCCCTGGAATGCCAGTGCAAACAATCCACGAAGATAGTTGTTCCCGATCTGCCCCCATTCCCGGTTGGACATGGTTGCGAACGGGATCGCTCCAACGGACGAATAGAGATAAATCTCAATCATACGTCCATACAAAATCACTGTAATAAAGACTGAGATAATCTTCATACACAGGCTTACAAGCATCGTTTCCAGTGCCAGTATGACAAGTTCACCGATCTCCATAGATTCCATCGCCGTTTCCATTGTAGAGATCATCGTATCTATATTGATCGCTGTATCAGAACTGATAACTCCAGCTGCCCGGCTGACTACGGACTGCCCGACATCAAATACCGCCATCGTGATCGTAAAGGTATGGCTGACGATCCAGACTGCCACCCACATCTTGAAAAAGTATTTAAAGAACATCCAGGTGTCGATGTCGTGCATGTTGTTCTTTTCCGTCAACATGGAGATCAGCTCATAACAAAGTACAAATGTGATAATCATACCGGCAATCGGTACAATGACCGACTCGGAAAGATTCTGTATCATGCTGTAAATGCTGCCATTCCAGCCCTGCGGTGTCTGCCCAACCTGAGCAGCAATCTGACCGGTCTTTTCATTGACATCGGTATACATTGTTGTCAGGTTGGAACTTACCATGCCTGTCAGAAGATTCCTCATCCATTCTTCAATCGCTTCAAATATCCGATCCATGAGTCATCTCCCTCCTGCTTCTCTCAGCTGAACAATCCGGACAGTAACGGTACCAGCTGGGTGCCGATCAGAACGACACCGCCTCCTGCCATCAGCTGCTTGATCCCCTGGGACTTTGCACCTGGGTTGTCGTTTCCATATCCTTCTAACAGGTTAATAACACCCCATACTGCAAGTCCTGCTCCGATTGCCACCACTAGTGTCTGTAAAATATTGATTGCCTGATTAAAAAACGCCATATTCGTTGTCTCCTTTCAAATCTCTGTATTTCTTTGGTTTCTATCTTTAAGAAGTCTTTTCCGGCTCTGCCCTTACGGGCGGCCTTTCATGATCTCTCAAATCCATCACCTCCCAAAAGGGCAAAGAAAAAAGAGCTATGTGTCCGAATCTTTCACATGCTCTGCTTCCTTGTTTTCTGTATTTAATTCTTTTGCCAGACTCTCTTCCGAAAACTCATACAGGTCAAATTCCTGTGTCCTCGTCAGTTTCACTTCCATCCGATGCCGCATATACGCTTCCACATCAAACTCATTTTTCTTATCGTAGTCTGACAGCTCCTTATACCGTTTGTGTTTGGTAATATCGAACTTGTCACTGAAAAATGGTCTTACACCTCGAAGCTGCAAGATACATTTGCTGCCATCCATGACCGCAAGTTCGTCCCGGCTCATCAATTCCTTTCCTGTTTTTTGATAGTTCATCCCGTAAGAACGGCTCTGTCCACGGGTGTCCGAAGTGTTATATAAATCAATCGTTTCTTTTCCCAGCGTCTCGGAAATCTCCTTTAAGGTCGAACTTTCCTTACCGCCAAGGAATAACATCGTGTCGCAGTTACCTAAGATTGTCTCAGCTGCATCTTTGTAGATCGTCTTTAACTGGGACTGCGACTGGAGGATAATGGATGCAGAGATTTCCCTGCTACGGATGGTGGCGATCAGCTTGTCAAACTTTGGAATCTGACCGATATTTGCGAACTCGTCACAGAGGATTCTGACATGATATGGCAATCTTCCATGATGTACATCGTCCGCTCTGTCACATAACAGGTTGAATAACTGGCTGTACATCATCGCCACAACAAAGTTAAAGGTATCATCCGTATCAGAAATGATAATAAACAGTGCTGTCCTCTGGTCACCTACCATATCCAATTCCATCTCATCATAGCTCATGATCTCACGAAGCTCTGCAATGTCAAACGGTGCAAGCCTTGCACCACAGGAAATCAAAATACTCTTTGCTGTTTTTCCTGCCGCCAGTTTATATTTCTTATACTGACGCACTGCAAAATGCTCCGGTTCTTCCTTTTCCAGTTCCTCAAACAGCATATCTACTGCATTTTTAAATGTCTCATCATCTTCCCTTGTTTCCGAAGCGTTGATAAACTCAAGCAGGGTCGCAAAGTTCTGTTCTTCTTCCGGTGCTTCATACCAGATATAGCCGATCAGGGCACAGTACAGAAGCCTCTCTGCTTTCGTCCAGAAATCCTCACTGGACTTCTCGCCTTCCCCTTTCGTGTTCACCATGATCGTATTTACCAGTTTCAAAATATCCTTTTCCGAATGGATATAGTGGAAGGGGTTATAATGCATACTCTTGGAAAAATTGATCGTATTCAATACTTTCACTTTATATCCATGCCGTACCAGCATCTTTCCGCACTCAATGATGATCGTCCCTTTCGGGTCCGTGACCACATAACTGATGTATTTTCCCATCTGCATCAAGTTGGGTTTTACATAAAAACGTGTCTTTCCTGAGCCAGATCCGCCAATCACGATCACGTTCTTGTTCCTCGCAAATTTCGGATTCTTTGGTCTGCCATTCATGGTCAGCCGTTCCGTCATGGTCAGCAGGATATTGTTTTCAAATACCGGGTCGATAAAGGGTGCAATGTCTTTTGCCGTCCCCCATCTTGCCGAACCATACTCCACTCCCTGCCGGAACTTTTTGGCATTTTTTCCTTTCATGTAGACCATGAGCTTCACTGCCACGGCTCCAGTAATCCCAACCAGCAATTCATTTTTATGCATACTTGGGAGAATCCTGCTAAATGCCATCTGGAAATTTAAGATCAGTACCATCAGTCTTTTTATCATGGAATCACCTACACAGTATTGATATAACCATGCCAGCTTATTTCCCACATAAAAGATCACGATATATGGAAGATTCATCAGAACAATCCGAAGCAGCTTATGTACATCCACCGGCGGTAATCTCTCCAGGTATCCTTTTCCTACACCAAGCAATTTCTGTAATCTGCTCATAATGACGGCTCCTTCTCCTTTCCTTTTGTTTTCTCCAGTTCTCTGTGCTTTGCAAGCGATTTGGTGATTGCCTGCTGTAACTTCTTCCTCACAGATGGTTTTTTGTCCTTATTCAACGTCTGTCCTGTATATTCCTTAAAAGCGGCAGTCATCACATCGGCATCTCTTGCCTTAAAGAACACATAATATCTTGGCGGGTCAGCAGTCACATCTTTTTTCAGACTGAAATCAATGCTGTACTTTTTTGCTACCCGTTCAAAAGACTTGATGTTTCCATCTGTGATCTCAATGTTGGACAGCTGTACATTCTGCTTCATCAGCTTATCAAGACTCTGTTTTCCCTTATAGGTCTTATCCTCCTTTTCCTTCTGGGGCTGTTTCTGTCCCTGCTGTTTTTTCTCCTGCTCCATCTTTGCAAGAGCCTTTACCATGGCAGCTTTCAGCAAGTTGGCAGTGACCTTGCCGCAGCGGATACAAAGTGAAACTGTTTTCTCATTCACTTCATCCTGCAATCACACCACGCCCTTTCTTCTTTCACTGCTGTCTTATCCTCATTTATCACATTGCTGCTCCTTTCCTCTCTTTTCTGCCAGTTTCATATATTCTTTTTCTGATTCTGCCCCCACTTTGATACAGCACCAAAGGACAAATCCATATACCAGAAATACTGCAGCTGCAGCAACGATCAATACTGTTTTTGTCATCTTCTTTTCTCCCTAATTCTTTTGAAATTTTATAAAAGGGCATCTATGAATCCTGTGTCCATAAATGCCCTCATCCATTACTAAGAAATCTTATGATCTCTTATTTCTTCTTTTTGCGAAGAATCACTGTTCCACCAAGACCAGCCATTCCAGCCCCTGCAAGCAGAATCCAGAACAGAATCGGTGTATTATCTCCTGTCTTTGGTGAAGTCGATTTCTTTGTTTCTTCTGTGGTTTTTGTCTCCGGTGTTGGTGTGGTTTCTGGTGTTTCCGTCGGTGTCTCTGTTGGAGTTTCCTCTGGTTTCGCCTCATCCTTCATCACAACCTTCTGGATTTCTCCAGTATCTTTGACCGTAAACTTCACATCTTCTGCAACCAGATAACCATCCGGTGCAGTTTCTTCACGGAGGATATATTCCCCGATTGGAAGCATCTCAATATAGTGTGGTTTTTTCTCAGATGTCCAGCTTTCTACGGTCTTTCCATCTTTATCAAGGATCGTCAGTTTCGCTCCTGGCAGCTCCTTACCGGAAATATCGGTCTTGGAAATCTGCACTTTTGTCACATCATCCTTCATTTCCACCTTCTGTACTTCACCGGTATCTTCCACCGTAAAAGTGATGCTCTCTGCTGTCACATAACCGTCCGCAGGAAGTGTTTCTGTCATGGTGTACTTCTTGCCAGCGGTCAGTTCTTTGATGATATGTGGTTCTTTACCAGAAGTCCATTCATCCACAGTGTTTCCACTCTCATCTGTAACTTTCAGTTTTGCTCCCTCAATCTCCTTTCCGTCTGTCAGGGATGTTTTGGTAAACTCTACGGTTGTCGGCTCATCTTCAAAAGTAAACACATAAGACAGTGTTTCCTTATCTGCCCCACCATATTCAAAAGTAAATTCCTGTACCTGGTCTGTTGTCGCAAATCCCGGTGCTGGAGAAGTTTCTTTCACATAGTAGGTATAGCCAAGTGGCAGATCTGCCGTAAAGGTCAGTTTTCCTTCCTTATCCGTAGCCTGCTCCTCAATAACCGTATCCGCTTTCAAGATCACATCGCCCTTTGCATTGACAATATTTTCTTTATTGCACAGGGCAAATACAGCCCCTTCCAGTACACGGTCGGAATCTTTTTCTTTCTTTAACACGTTTACTTCTGCTCTCTGGCGTTTGTTCTGCCAGTCAGCAGAATAAGTAACAACTGCGGTATTCTGGTCACGGTAAGTCAGATCCACTTCACGAGCTTCTCCATCCAGGACATATCCATTTGCTGTCTCTTTCTCTTTGACACAGTATTTGCCAAGAGGAAGGTCTGTCAGTTTCGCCACTCCTGTTTCATCCGTCGTGATCGTTGCTACCAGTGCATCCTTTTTGTAGTAATCTTCACTCTCACCATCCGCCGCTTTTATATCTTCTAAGGCATAAACCTCAAAAGTAACGTCTTTCAGGGAACCGGAAAGATATTCAAACAGATGCTTCATCCATCCGCCAATGGAATCCAGTGCAGATATTTTCTCCAGGAACTCACCTTTTTTATTGATGATAAGTGTTCCGGTTGGCACTGCATCTTTCATCTCTACCTTCTGGATTTCAGCAGTATCGTCCACAGTAAAGGAAACTTCTTCCGCCATCAGATAGCCATAAGGAGCCATTTCTTCACGAAGAGTATATGTCTCCCCGGCTGTGAGTCTTTCAATCAAGTGTTCCTCACCCTTTACAGACTTCCATGTATCTACCACATTTCCATCCTTATCAAGCACCGTAAGCGTTGCCCCGGAAAGTTCCACGCCTGTCGTAATATCGGACTTCGTAAAGGTTACTTTTGTCGGCTGGTTCTTAAATACAGATTCCAGCTCTACCATTTTCACATCCTGTCCCTGATATTTGGCAGTTACTTCCAAAGTCTCAAAAGAAGAGACATACCCTGCCGGAGCTGCAAGTTCTTTGATATAGTAAGTACTAAATGGAAGGTCAACATCAAATACTGCCTTTCCATCTTCCCCACTGACTGCTTTTCCAAGTAAGGTATCTGCCTTCACAATCACTTCTTCATGTGCCAGAATATCTTCTTTTGCATAGATACCAAACTCTGCACCCGCCACAACCGTTTTTGTCTCTGCATCCTGTTTGACTACGGACACTTCCACTTTCTGGCGGTCATTCTCAAAGGTTGCTGTCTGCTCAATAACTGGTGTTTTCTGGTCTTTGTATTCAAATGTTACTGTCTGTGCTTCTTCATTTAACACAAAGCCCTCTGGTGCTGTCTTTTCAACAATCTTATAGGTTCCAAGTGGAAGGTCAGCGATCTGTGCCTTTCCATCCTTATCCGTGGTAACAGTTCCTACCAGTTCCCCAGAAGCATACTCCAGGATACGGTTTCCATTATCATCTTTCTGGAAATCTGCTGTATAAATATCTTCGGCAGCATATACCTCAAAGACTGCTCCCTCCAGAGTTTCTTTCTGATAAGTAAAGTCATCTTTATAACCATTTAAGACCTCACCCTGTTTTACGATGTTCAGTTCTCCCTTAACCGGATGATTCTCGTATGCGATCTCAATGATCACATCGCCGGAAGTTCCGTCCATCTGATATGCTGTATTGGAATCTACATCTACCTCATAGTAATTCTCATTGAGCGTATATCCATAAGGTGCGTTCACTTCCTCAATACGGTAATGTCCAATCTTCAGATTCTGTGGAAGGATTAAGTATCCCTGCTCATCTGTAAAATAAGATTTGTGTTTTACCGTCGTCGGATACGTTGTTACCTGCTCCACATACTTTTCTGTATCCAGGTTAAAAATCTTAAACTCCGTATTTTTCTGAAGGACTGCTTTCTTTGTCTCATCGTCCTGTTTGATAATCTTCAGCTTCGCTTCAAACTCTTTGTCAAGCAGCACCCTCCATACCTGCGGTGTAGTCGGATGATTCTCTGTAATCTGTACGATGAAATCATTGACCGGAGTGTAATTATGTGGTGTGGTTGTTTCACGGACGATGTAAGTTCCATACGGAATCGCAATACTGCGGGCATACCCTTTCTCATCTGTAAAGATCTCTGTTGCACCATTTTCCCCGATCACTACCGGCTTGGCAGAACCAAAGTCATAGCTGCCATCTTCTTTTACTGTCAGGGAAGATACCAGATAAGCGGTAAATCCTGCACCTTTCAGTAAATCGGCATCTGTCTTTCCGTTGTTCGCTGCCTTGATGATTTCAAATGGCTGCTTCATTACCTGTTCCAGAGACAGACAGTCACGTTTTACTTCCGCTACAAAATCACCCTCATAGTTGCAGACCAGATCATGTTCTTCTTCATCTGCCAGGTAACCCGTTGGAGGAGTAATCTCTTTTACATAGTAATTGCCAAGATATAATCCATCTACAGAAGCCTGTCCATTCTTATCTGTTGTAAGAGTGGCAACCTGCTCACCCGCTTCGTAGATCACACCAGTTGCTCCATCCGGATGGACAATATCCTCACGGGCATATAGTCCATAGACTGCCTTTTCTAAAGTAGCATCTCCCTGTGGAACAGCCTTCTTTGTTTCTTTGTCCTGCTTCTGTAAGGAAATCTTTGCTGTCACACGCTCGTTTTTTGAAGGTATGCTTAAATGTCAGTTTCGCTTCCTTATCGTTTGTATAAGAAAAAGTAAACGTATAGATATCATCCGCATTTCTCAGATAGCCTTCCGGAGCCTGTACTTCCTTTACATCATAGGAAAATCCCAGCGGCAGATCTGCGGTAAACTTCGCCGTTCCATCATTTCCAGTTGTCACTTTCTCAATCAGAGTGCCTTTCTTTACAACAACCGTTCCATCTGCATTTTTAATGTCACTGGCTGCATAAAGTCCAAAAATTCCTCCATCCAGAGGATTTTCTGTATCCTTATCCTGCTTTGTCACAACTACTTCTGCTTTCTGTCTGTCATTCGTAAAAGTTGTCTCAGGAAAAAACAACATCTACATTCTGTCCTGCATAAGAAAGAGTGACTGACTTTTCTTCCCCGGCATTATAAAATCCGGTCGGAGCCTGTTTTTCTTTGATGATATATGTACCAAGATGCAGGTTTTTCAGAATGACTGCCCCATTCGAGTCTGTTGTCAGATTCTCTTTGACCAGATCACCCTTGCTGTAAACCTTGGCACCATAAGCAGTTTTAATATCTGCTCCGGCATACACATCATAAATCGCACCTTTCTGTCTGCGTTTCTCATACTTAAATGTTGTTCCATTCTCGGTGACATCTGCACCTGTCAGAACCTGACCTTCTTTATAAACAGTCAGCTGTCCCATCTGTTCTTCATCCGGAACAGTCACAGTCGTTGTTTTGCTGACTTCCAGTTTTACATTGTAGGCAGTTGCATTGATACGGTATCCTGTCGGAGCTGTAATCTCTTTCAGATATACAGTGTCCTGTGTCTTAATGATCTGTACGGACGATTCCCCGTTCGCATCGGTTGCCGGTAACTTTGTGATCAGCTTTGTACAGTTTGCATCACTGTATAAACCAAACACTGCACCAGACAGCTTTGCGTCTGCTTTTGCATCTTTTTTAATCACCTTCACACTTGCGTGCTGCACCCAGGTTACTTTGAAGTCCACATATTTCTCATCATCAACACCTTCACCAAATACCAGGGCCAGGTCCTGTGAACCAGATCCGGTACTGATCTTATATGCAGAATAATCTTTTGTTACACTGCCTTTCATCGTTGCCGACCAGCTTCCTGCGACATCCTGTACCTGTGTAAGAGGTGCAGATAAGTAAAACTTGGTTCCACCACTGATTTCCACTGCTTCACCAGCTTTGCTTGTCTTTCCGGTTGTCACGTTGTGAAGTTTCACACCACTTGGAAGTTTCATTGTGATACTCTGCAGTTCATCTGCTTTAAAAATGATTTCCTTTGTTCTCTGGCTGTTGCCATCTACATAGGCTGTCACATCTGCATCAGAAAAACTCATATCTACATCTGGAATCTCCGGCTGTGAAATACAGTAATTATACAGTTTCATTGCAAGTGTCTTTGCTGTACCGCTTGCACCGGAAAAGGCAGAATCTCCACCATTAGCATAAGATGCTGCCAGATGTACCAGAATAAATCTGGCACCTGCACTTAGGTTTCCATATCCATTTTCCTCTGTGAAAAATCCTTCATCACCGGAAGCCTTTGTGCCATAGTAACAAACCTTTGCCAGCTTCTTACCATCACTGAGCTTTGTAATATCATAAGTACCACTTCCCGGACTGGATTTAGAAGGCTCCACGCAATATGCTGTTGCAGAAACATTACCAAACTGAACCGTATATTTGTAAGTCAGATAACTTCCATACCCGTAATCCGAATACTGATAACAGGTTCCTCTTGTTACTGTAACTTTCTTGGTACTCTGTGTTGCAATGTCTGTTGCCATGAAAGTAACCGCTTCTCCTTCTTCCATAGAATAAAGGTCGATACCGTTCTCCGCTGCCTGATCCATTACTTCTGAAACAGCCAGACCGGATTCTTCATCTGTCGTCACTTCCTGCTCATCTGTAAGATCAGTTACAATTTCTTTTGACCCGTCCGAATCAGCATCTTCATCCGCATTACCGGAATCTTCTGTTTCACCGGCATTTCCTTCACCAGCTGTATTTTCAGAAGAACTCTTTGTCTGTGCTTCTGTTTCCGGCTCTTTTACCGTAATGTTTCTGCTTACTCTGTAAGCTGGGTGACCGCTGACTGGCTCTACTGCATAGACAGCTTTGTAGGTATCCGGTGTATGTGCGTCAAAATCTGTACCGGCTTCACTCTTTGCTTCATGGAATAAAACTTTCACCTTTTTTTCATTCACGCCCTCTATACCGGACAGATCGACTTCCACTTCAAATTCTTCTCCATAGGGAATCTCAATATCCTTTGCTTTCACAATTTCATCTTCATCAAGAGTATCCTGCACATACTGCAGTTCCGGATATTGCTGTTCAAATGAAGTTGTCTCCGGTTCTAATTCAGAAGCAGAAACCGTGACTGGTTGAACGATAACAGACGCCAAAGTTGCAACTGCCATAAATCCCGACAAGAATCTTTTAAATCGCATTTTCATTTTGACTGAGTCCTCTCTTTCTTCGATAATTTACTCCACTTTCGTTCAGGCTTACACCTGCATGAATCAATCATATAAACCACCTCCCTTGTGTCTTGGATTGACTTTTAAATAAAAACAGGATTGAGCTATTAAGCCGCAAGAGGTAATTCGTAATCATTCCTGCCAAGGGTGCCTCTCATCCATTGCCCTTCACGTTGCCACCGAATACCCGCCGCCAGATGCGTAGCTGGGAAATTCAGGTATCCTCTTGCTGCTGATATGAAATTGTCAAGGTTCACTTTTAGGGGGAATTTATTGTTTTGAATTAAAATAGACATTTGCCCCTCCACTAACCGCATGTGTGAAAGGGCAAAAATTAACCTGTTTGAAAAATTTTTTAGAAAAATTTTTTGAAACAGCAAAAACTTACAAAGTTTCCAGCCTGTCTTTTAGTTTCTGCAATACTTTGTTTTTCCTGTTTCTGATTGTCTTTGTACAACACCCGAAATACTGTGCTGCTTTTTTTAACTGTGTACTCTTCTAAAAAATAATAGTCTTATCAATTCCATTTCTTCTTCAGACAAATATTTCAGTGCTTCCTGCAGCTCTTGTATTTCTGACACCCTGATGACTATTTCTTCTGGTGATAATATATGCAAATAACTGTTGTAACTCGTTTCTCCTACTTTTTCTATTCCGCATACACCATTTTTCTGCATTTTTTCAAGCTGGTATCTTTCTTTTCTTCTTGACTGGTACCATGCCAGATATACGTCTCTGGTAACTTCTATGAGAGTTTCATTTACACGCAGCACATACCGTTGTCTTTCCTTTGGTTTTTTACCACGCATCTTTTATTCTCCCTTCTGAAGCACTCCGGTCAGTCTGCCTGCATTTCTTCTCATTTTCTGCTTTGCCTGTGAAATACATTTTGATACTGCCGGTTCTGTAATTCCAAACACCCGTGACACTTCTCTTTGTGTCCGCTGCTGAAAATAAATTTGATGGATCACCTGTCTCTGCCGGTCAGTCAGCAGATCCATGAATTCTCCAATAGCTTCTTCTATGATCAGTTTTTCGAGTACATTCTGCCTTTTATCCACCAATTCGCACCAGCCTTCTGAAATATGGCTATATGAAATGCAATTATTATGTTCTCGTACCTCCCTGTTCCTGCACAGCCGATCTTCACCTTCTAATATCAACCGCACATACCAGGGCTGATTATCAAAAAAATTCTTCCTTAACAACTATTAATTTTTCTTCCTGCTTCATATACATAATCTCGACAGGTAAATAAAGAAAAAACCGTTCCATAATCACCTGCACAATAGAAAACATATCCTGTCTGATACGCAATAATTTCCGCACCATCTATCAGTCTATGCTTTACAACTGCCACATCGTTTTCTCTTAAATACCTGGCGGATGGAACCTTTCTTCTTTCTTCCCTGTTACCTACAACCTGTTTCAATTCCTGCAATGTCAGCATGATTACCACCCTTCTGCCTGCTGGCAACAGGTGCCCATCAGCAGAAAGGATAGGATTATTACTGATCTACTGGCAAAAGGGCAGTAAAAAACAGCTTCCGGCACACCCGTTTTTTTTTAACGAGAGCCTGAAACTTCCTTACTGCCCTTTCTGCTAATTTACAGCAGCCTCTATTTTATTTTCCGTCTGATGTCCCGGTCAGACTTCTTTGCATTTCTTTCTGTTTTTATGTTCTTTTCATTTTCCATCAAAACAGAATAGTCTCCCATTGCATCATAGGGACACTGCTTCCGATAGATTAAATTTTCTTGTCTGGTCATCAATCCTGTCTCCCTTCCTTGTTTCTGTCTCTTTCTCTCTGTTTGCTATTTTAACAGCACAAAAAACTATTATCCTTAGCATATATGGGGAGTTTTTTTGTTTTACACCCCATATATGGTGAAATTTCACCTGTACTCATTAAAACTTTCTATCAGTGAATCTATTGTCTGCATGATAATTTTCTGCTCTTTCCATTCCATCTTCTGAATACGATAAAATACTTCCTCAAACTGCTTTCTTTTTTCTGCATCGTCCCTCTCTTTTCCCATCAGGATATTGGCATCTGTTTCCAGGATCTCAATCATCTTCCTGAAAATCTCAACAGACATTGCCGTTTGCCCTCCTTCTATCCTGCTGACCGTATTGACACTGATACCTGCTTTTTCCGCAAAAGATTCCTGTGACAACTTCATTTCCTGCCTGCGTTTTCTGATCCGTTCTCCCAATTCAATAAGTTCTGTGGAAATTGCACGATTGCTCAATACGGTGTCTCCTTTCCTGCAATTTATCCCAGCTTTACGACATTGTGTCGCAAAGTTTCCAGAAAAAAATGCAGCTAATTTTGTCTTAGCTGCTTTTCAAAAGATCTATTTCATTTTATTCTCGGTATTTTATGTATTCCTGTAATAACTGTGAGCAAGAAAACACTAAGATAAATGATTGCCTGTCCAACCATTGCCAGAAGAACGACACTTCCTATCAATCCTCCGATCAGAAAATTCATTATCCATACTGCCAGTGTTCCTCCAAGGTCAAACCCTCTTGGAACCATCCAGACACACATTTTTCCAATTCCGAATGGTATCCCCATCAGTAGCAACAGCAATAAATAATTGCACTTCCCATCCTGGATACAAAGCGGTCTCAGCACTGCAAACAATACAACAATCACCAGTGCTGGAACAATAACTTTTTTTATCATATTTCTCATGTTCCTTTATCCTCCATACATATCGTGATTAACCTCTGCCTGATAATAGCTGTTTATCGTTGCCGGGGCATTATACAGGGCAGTCAAAAGATATGCTTTAATGTTTCCAACCTTGGTCGTATTTCGATTCAGACAAAACAGCACATATTCGATATGTGAATAATTCAGCTTCATAAACCTGCTTTTCACCAAAGCAACTGGCTTTTCTGTCCCTGCGATCCGAATCATACTGTCCTCCGGCATCATCATAACTTCAATCATCAGTTCTACCAGTTCATCCACATCTTCTTTGGCATGATATTGATAATCTATGTTTTCATGAATCACTTCACGATATGCCCGCATCTCCTCCATCACATCTCTTTTCTTTTTCAGATTGCCTGATATGATTGGATAGGATTGATTTATCTCAGTTTCACTAATATCAGTCTTGTTAATATCAGTATTATTAGATTGTGATTTCGGATATTCTGGTTTTGTGATTTCCACTATTCTTGAATGATGATTTTCACAATTTTGGAATTGTGATTCTGGAAATTCTTGATTTGTGGTTTTCATCATTCCTGAATTGTGATTTTCACCATTCTGTAATTGTGATTCCACACAATCCTGAATTGTGGATTTCACTACTCCTGAATGATGATTTTCACAATTCAGAAAAGTGCCTGTTTTTTCCCTATTCTCAGCTTCTGATTGCAGATTTGCACACTCTTCATGGTTTCCCTGCTCAGATTGCAGATCTGCACATTTTCTATGATTTTTCTGCTCTGATTGCAAATCTGCACAGCTATCCATCGGCTTTTGGTCTGGCACTTCTCTGAGCATAAAATTTTTCACATAAATAACATTAGGCTTTCCCAGACCCAGACGTTTCTTTTCAATCAGTCCAATCCCATTATTACTGTCCAACTCTTTTACCAGCTTCACTGCCTTTTGGGTTCCACAGTTCATCAGCTCTGCAATTTCTTCCACCGTGAAAATAATATATACTCTGTCCTCTGAATCCAGCCATCGGTTCTTAATGCTCAGGCTCATACGGTCCAGCATCAGACCGTATAATACCTTTGCTTCACAAGAAAGAGCTTTAAAGCATGGTTCTGTAAACAGCACTTTCGGGACACGATAAAAGCTATATTGTTCCGCTTCCATTCCCGTAAAATAATCAAACTGTATCTTCTGCATCTGCTACTCCTTCTCTGTTTTGTTTCCATTTATCCAAAAGCATAAAAATAACTTCTTCTATCTGTTCTTTAGAATATGTCTCTGGAAAATAATTGCCGATTCTTTTTGCCGGAATGGTTACATTGATTTTACTGTTTTCTTTTTTCAATAAAACGGCATAGATATAACCCTGATTTAATTTTCCATTTGCACTGCATTCCTTTAATTGTTCTGCCTGTTGTTTTGTCGGAAAGATATTACTGTTGACAATTCCTTCCAGAAGCCATTCCTGTTCCTGTGGTTTCAGATAAGACAATTTTTCTCCCACTATCATAGGGATTTTATTATCGTCCACATATTCCAATAATCCATCTGATAATGAAGCCAGACGGATATATCTCTGCACAGTTCTTCCACTGTCCCCGGCTGTTTCACCAACCATATCTGCCGTATATTTTTCACCTTTACTTCCCTGGTGCTTCATAGCATCATATTTCATCTTATAGGCATGGGCCTTTTCACTTGGCAGAATATTTTCACGCTGAATGTTGGAATCGACCATAATTATGACAGCTTCATCATCTGTATAGTTTCGGACAAGGACCGGCATAGTTGTTTTGCCACACAGTTCACAGCCTCTTTTTCTCCTGTGACCTGAAATCAGTTCATATCCACCTTCTGATCGGGGTCTTACCAGAGCAGGATTTAAAACACCGTAGTTTTTAATACTCTCTACTGTCTCAGCCATTTTTTCATCATCGCTTACATGAAATGGATGATTTTTGAAAGGATAGAGCTTTTCCAGTTCTATTTCCACAACCTGGTTCATACTCTTTTCCGGTGATTCTTCTAATCCCAGTAACTCATCATAAGAGGTAAGCTGAATCTCTTTTTTCGGTCTACGCATGTTTCAACACCTCCTGAACCAGTTCTCTGTAACTGTCTGCCCCTTTGCTTTTTCCATCATAAGCAAATATACTTACACCTTCAGATGCTGTTTCTGCAAGACTTTCCGTTCTCGGAATCGTCTGCTCAAAAATCTTAATGTCATTTCCATATGTAGTTTTAATTGCCTGTTTGTTTCTCTTTGCATTATTGTAACGGCAATTATCCATTGTGAACAAAATACCTTCTATCTGCAATTCCGGATTAAACCTCTGATGGATTCCTTTTACCACTTTCAGTAATTCCATAAGTCCATCCGCCGCATAATATTGTGGCTGTACCGGAATCAGAACGCTGTCCGCTGCACTCAACGCATTGATTGTCAGCATTCCCAATGATGGCATACAGTCAATCAGAATATAATCATATTCATCTTTCAATAGTTCCAGATACTCTTTCAGTACTTTTTCCCTATCCTCAACAGTAAATAAGGACATATCCATTCCGGCAAGCAATTTATTGGACGGAATCAGATCCATCCCTTCTTCATGGTGCAAGACTGCTTCCT
>ENA-OQES01000366-OQES01000366.1-human-gut-metagenome-genome-assembly--contig:-NODE-366-length-19367-cov-3.417620_pt1 | contig 19367 bp, 33 predicted proteins | sample MGYA00242798_ERZ504641 | MGnify/ENA primary metagenome ERZ504641 (study PRJEB26092, sample SAMD00036327) | human gut metagenome | host: Homo sapiens | study: EMG produced TPA metagenomics assembly of... | reverse complement strand
TTATTAAAAAGGCAGAAAAGGTATGATCAATCTATGTATACTAAAAAAAACCAGAACCGGATTTTCTGAAATCATAAATCCGGTTCTGCGTTATTTTGTATTATCGTTTTTTTCTTTTCCTTTGCAAGGAGTGCGGCACCAAGTGCACCTGCATATCTTCCATGTTCGGTAGGAGATACGGTCTGTCCGAGTTTCTGTGAGAGAATCTTTGTAAAATAGGTGCTGTTACTGAGTCCTCCTGTCAGGATCACTTTCTCCGGCAGGTTTTTCTTCATGGCAAGCTGAGCCACCTTGTTTGCAACTGAATCTACAACACCGGCTGCGATATCTTCCCGCTTCTGTCCCTCACCGATATAGTTGATGACCTCAGATTCGGCAAATACCGTACACAGGGAACTGATCGGAAGAACAGTTCCTTTATCCGCCATATCAAACAGTTCCTGCAGCGTAACGCCCAGGCGATTTGCCATAATCTCCAGGAATTTACCGGTTCCGGCAGAGCACTTATCATTCATCTGGAAGTCCTGCACCATACCGCCGGACACCAGGATGATCTTGGTATCCTGTCCGCCGACATCGATAATGGCACATTCATCTCCGGCCATCTCCCGGCCGCCTCTTGCATGGCAGGTAATCTCCGTGATAACATGATCTGCAAAATCTACAGCAACACGGCCATATCCGGTTGCGACCACTTTTGAATCGTCCGACAGTACATCTACACTGTCTTCCAGTAGACGATCCTTGATCGTCTGGCAGGTTTCCTTGCTGCTCCATCCGGTTGGCAGTACAAAATGTATATCATGATCTCCTTTTACAACGACTTTGGATGCCGTAGATCCGATATCAATTCCAATATAATCCATAATAAAAGTTTCCTCGTTTCACATATATTTTTTCAACAATATTTATCCCGCTTCGGGTTGATATCCCGTTCAATGGCGGCAATTTTTAATATTTCGATCTGATTCTCGTCGATGCATTTCTGGATCGTATCCAGGTCTTCTTCTCTAACGAGCAGTGAGATGCCGCAGCATTTACTGGCCACGCGCGGTGTAGGAGCGATAGTGGTCTTGATTCCGGCTTCTTTTAATATCCCATACAGACGCATTCCGTTGTCATGGTTGGGAAATAATACATAATGCTGTATCTTTTGCATGATCTGTTACCTCGGTTATGTATCGGACATGAATTGTCTGATATTATTTGTTATCTAACATTTCGATAAATGCACTGATTCTGGTACGAAGTTGTCCTGCATCGCTGTCGGTGTAATCGGTCTCGATTCCAAGGACAGGGATTCCGGATTCTTTCAGTGCTTTCTCTACGAAATAGCCTTCGGTATCATAAAGGTTACAGAACTTGAGGTTCACATCGATGATACCGTCAACTTTGTATTCCTTAGCAAGACGTAAGATGTCATCAATACGGCCTTCATTTGGTGTAAAGCATGCGCAGTTGATCTTCATGTATCTTTCAGCCAGAGCCATATACTGGTCTTCCAGTGTTGTCTTGCTTTCATCGACAAGATTTTCCAAAATATCTGGTTCCGGTACACATCTCTTCACAGACGATTGCAGCACCACTGGTCTCTACAATATTATGAAGCTTCCAGTTCGGAATTGCAAGAGGAGTTCCGGTCAGCATGATACGTTTGGTTCCGGCAGGAACAACGCTTACACCGTCTTTTACTCTCTGATCCAGTTCGTCACATAACTTATTCGTCATCTGTGTAAATCTTGCAGGATCATCATAGAATGCAATCTGAGAGATCAGAAGTACATCACATCCGCTGATTGGAAGATTCTCATTCTTACGAAGATTGTAAAGACGCTCCAGAGCTTTTCGTTTATTGTTAATTAATTTAATACTTTCGGCCAGTTTTTCGGCAGTGACTACATTTCCTGTAAATTCTTCTACGACATTTTTAAATGTCTCAATTTCTTCTGCCCATGCCTTGATGTCTTTGGCACGTTTCATTTGAGGAAGGTCCATCACATGTAACGGTACGTCTTTGGCAAGAATCTCCCATGCTTTCTTCTTGCCGTCGCAGGTGGTCTCCCCGATGAACATATCTGCGATACGGAAGAATGGACAGGTGCGGTCAAGACGTGCACCAACAGATGCCTTGATCAGCGGACAGGTATTGGCAGGAAGGACTTTCTCTCCGCCAGGAACCCAGAACTGGGAACCGCCGCATAATCCGGTTGCAATCGCATCTGCCGCAAATACGATCTCGTCCGGTACATATACACAGAATGTACCGAAGACTTTGCCGCCATTTTTTCTGATGCTCGATCAGTTCTGCAGGGCGGATACCGTGAATATCTGCAACTACCATATTATAATAGTCCATAGAATCCGGACGGTTTTCCTGCGATAAAAATACATCTCCAAATGCCTGTGGAAGCACTGCACAGAGCTGGTCATGCAGTTCTACATCCATTCCGAGTTCTTCCCACATTTTACGATAATCAGCCATTTTAAAATACCTCCTTATAGTGTAATTGATCCAATTGTATCGATAAGTTAAACGTAACACTTTTAGGGGGCCCAGGCAATGCATACCGGAAGAATTGGCTATAGATAATTTACAAGTTCAATAGAATATATCTATAGATTCTATACTGAGAACAGTTCTCGAAATCCAGCGATACACTGGTCGATTTCTTCGACGGTATTAAAGTGGCTGAAAGCAAAACGTATCGTTCCCTGAGGCATTGTATGCAGGGTCTGATGCGCCATCGGGGCACAGTGGAGTCCGACCCTTGTCATAATTCCATAATTCTGTTCCAGAGCAAATGCAATCTCTGCATTGTCATAGTCCGGGAAATCAAGAGAGACGACAGCAAGCCGGTCCTGAAGGGTCTGCTTTCCCACAACATGTGCCTGTGGAATTTCACGTAATTTTTTCAAGAAAATGTCCGGTCAGTGCCATTTCTTCTGATGGATTGCGGAAATCCCGGTTTCGTCCAGATAAGTGAGGGCAGCGTGAAGTCCGATGATGCCAGGGAGATTTAATGTGCCGCTTTCATACTTGTCCGGGAGATAGTCAGGCATAAGAAGCGAATCCGACTGGCTTCCGGTCCCGCCTGCAATCAGAGGTGTCAGTTCCTGCTCCAGAGCTTCTGAGATCAGAAAGCCGCCGATACCCTGCGGGCCAAGCAGTCCCTTATGTCCGGTAAATGCAAGAAAGTCGATGTTACATTTCTGCATATCGATATCGACAGAACCGGCACTCTGTGCAGTGTCCACGGCAAAGAACAGATGACGGCGCCTGCATATCTCACCAATCTCACGGATTGGCAGAATGGTTCCGCATACATTGGAAGCGTGGAGCATGATGACTGCTTTTGTCTCCGGACGGATCAGAGCTTCGATCGATTCCGGATGCGTTGTGCCGTCTGTCTCTGCAGGAATCATCGTATAATGGATATCCTGCGAAGCAAGCTGACAGAGCGGACGCATCACGGCATTGTGTTCCAGACTGCTGACCAGCACGTGGTCGCCGGGCTTTAAAAATCCTTTGAGCAGACAATTCAGAGAATAGGTGATCCCGGTGTAAATACGACACATCTGGAATCCGGTGCATGAAAAAATCTGGCGAGCTGCATGCGGGTCTTAAGTACCTGATTTTCAAGTTCGTAGGCACCTTCGTAATTTCCCCGGTTAATATTGAAGGCACCGGATTCTAAAAGTTTCGTCATGGAAGCAGCGACTCCCGGTGCTTTCGGCCAGGATGTGCTGCCGTTGTCAAAAATATATGTTTTGTTCCATAGGAAAAAACCTCCATGATAAATATGGTATCTGATACGTATATTGTAACAGATTTCCATATTAACGTATACAGGAGATGAAGTCAGGAAAAGGATAGAAAATGCGAATAATATTCATAGACGATATTAATAGAATGAAACAATTTATCAATATTTCCTATTATGTAAATACAGGTACAGGTGGTATGATAGTCTTATGGAAAAAAATTATCAAAAAATAAGAAAAGCACGGAGGAAATTTATTATGGAGTTAATTAAAGAACTGCCGGAGGTATTCGAAGAATTTGCAGAACAGCGTCAGAAATCATTCCTGGCAATGAAGGGGTTAAAAGACCAGGGAGTTCCGGTTGTTGGCGCATATTGTACTTATTTTCCGGCAGAGATCGCAAGAGCAATGGGAGCAGTTACAGTCGGCTTATGTTCTGTATCCGATGAGACAATCCCGGACGCAGAGAAAGATCTGCCAAAGAACTTATGTCCACTGATCAAATCCAGCTATGGATTTGCCAAGACAGACAAATGTCCATTCTTCTATTTCTCAGATGTAGTTGTTGGGGAGACTACCTGTGACGGAAAGAAGAAAATGTACGAGTATATGTCAGATCTCAAAGATGTATTCGTAATGGAACTGCCAAATACACAGAGCGAGATGGCCCTGAAACTCTGGAAGAGTGAACTGATTCGATTTCAAAGAATATCTGGAGAAAAAATTCGACGTAGAGATCACAGATGAAGCTGTATTAGAGGCCGTAAAAGAAGAAAATAAAGTAAGAAAAGTCATGAAAGACCTGTATCATGTCATGGCACTTGATCCTGCACCGATCAAAGGCGGCGACCTGTTCAAAGTATTATACGGAAGCGGCTTCAAATTCGATCGTAAAGCAATCCCGGCAGAGATTGAAGCCATGAGAGAGAAGATTGAAAAAGAATACGAAGAAGGTAAGAGACTGGACAAGATGCCTCGTATCCTGATCACCGGATGTCCGATCGGCGGAGCAACTGAGAAAGTGATCCGCGCCGTAGAAGACAATGGTGGAGTTGTAGTTGCATTCGAAAACTGTAACGGAGCAAAATCTTTTGACAAATTAGTAGACGAAGAGAATCCGGATGTATACGATGCACTGGCAAGACGTTACCTGAACATTGGCTGTTCTGTAATGACACCGAATCCAAACAGACTGGACCTTCTGGATCGCCTGATCGATGAATTTAAGGTAGACGGAGTTGTCGAGATGACACTTCAGGCTTGTCATACATATAATGTAGAGTCACTGGCTATCCGTAAATTTGTGAATGAGAAGAAGGGTATTCCGTACATTAATGTAGAGACGGATTATTCGCAGGCTGATATCGGGCAGTTGAATACTCGAATTGCGGCATTTATAGAGATGCTGTAAATTTCTATTTAATGCATCATGGCGGCTGTCACCGACCGGAATAAAACTACAAGGTCCCAGCCTGTGCTGACTCCAACCATGAGTCCGTATGCACAGGCTGGGACCTTGTAGTTTTATTCCTGAGGTTTCGCATGCCATAATAATTAAACAGAGGAACCGTAACCTTTGTGATACCGGAAGTGTACGAAAAAGCCGGAAAATCAATGGTTTCACCACAACTTTCCGGCTACACAACGGTTACAATCCCTCTATTGAATTCATTATCATTGGCCAATCACGACATGAGAAAGACTTGGTATTGTGTTTGATGCGTATTTTGGCGCGATGTGTAGAAGTTCTTAGGCAGTTTGACTTCCCGTTAAAGGGACGGAGCGAACTGTTTGAACCCCGTAGGGGTGAGTTTTGAGCGGAGACCCTTTCGTTCTTAGGGAAGGCGGACTGCCTTAGAACTTCTGCATCGTGACATCCAGCAACAAACATAATACCAAGTCTTTCTCATGGACCGGGGTAAGCCACGATGATGAACTAAATAGAAATTACCGATTTGATTGCTCCCAGCAGTTCCTCATACGTCTCATAAGCCGGAATCTCCGGATAATCTTCCTTAATTTTCTCAGTCGTTCGGAATAAGAATCCTGCTTTTCCTGCCTGAATCATGCCCAGATCATTGTATGAATCACCGCTTGCGATCGTGTCAAATCCAATGGACTGCAGTGCTTTTACGGTGCTGAGTTTGGAATTTTCCACACGCATCTTAAAGTCTGTGATCTCACCGTTATCTGCAATCTCAAGGCTGTTGCAGAACAGTGTCGGTCTTCCAAGCTTTTCCATTAAAGGCTGTGCGAACTCTGTAAATGTATCACTGATCAGGATTACCTGACTAAATGAGCGCAGTTCGTCTAAGAATTCTTTTGCTCCCGGAAGCGGGTCAATCTTGGCGATCGTCTCCTGAATCTCTTTGATTCCAAGTCCGTGTTCCTTTAAAATGTCCAGTCTCCATCTCATCAGTTTATTGTAATTCCGGTTCATCTCTTGTCGTTCTTTTTAATTCCGGGATTCCACTTCCTCGGCAAATGCGATCCATATTTCCGGTACTAATACTCCTTCAACATCCAGGCATGTAATATACATTCTATGATTCCTCCTATACTTTCTGTCATTTTTGCATTTTTATCATAACACAAGTCTGTTTATTTTACATTCTTTTTATAAGCAATTCTTCAACTGCAGCATATCTAATGTTTTATCTGTCCTATTTATCTCTTTCCCAACTGCCAGAATGCTACTGCACTGGCGGCCGCGACATTCAGCGAATCTACACCATGCGACATTGGAATCATTACCGTATAATCGCAGTCTGCAATTGTCTCCGGCGCCAGTCCGTCTCCTTCTGTTCCCAGTATCACTGCCAGCTTATCTTCTTTCATAAGTTCCGGATCATCAATGCTTGCAGAATCTTCTTTCAAAGCCATCGCCGCCGTCTTAAATCCCAATTCACGCAATATCTTCATTCCTTCTTCCGGCCAGATTACAGAGTTATCCACAAATGTCCACGGAATCTGGAATACTGTCCCCATACTTACACGGCTTGCCCGCCTGTAAAGTGGATTACTGCATCCCCTGTCAGAATCACCGCGTCCATGTGAAGTGCTGCCGCAGAGCGGAAAATCGCTCCTACATTTGTAGGATTCATTACATTCTCCAATACTGCTATTCTGTCACATCCGTTACAGATTTCCTGCAGGCCAGGCAACTTCCTTCTTTTCATCGCACATAGCATTCCCCTGGTCAGTTTAAATCCCGTAAGTTTCGTAAGTACTTCAAATTCTGCCGTATATACCGGTACATTGCCACATTTTCCAAGTACAGCTATCGTTTCCGCATCTTCCAAAACCTGCTTTTTTTCCACCAGAACAGACACAGGCTCATATCCTCCATCCAATGCCCGGCTAATAACTTTCGGACTTTCTGCAATAAACAGTCCATCCTCCGGATGATCCTTGTTCAAGAGCTGTGCTTCTGTAAGTCTTGCATATACATCTAGTTCCGGAGCGTCAAAATCCGTAATTTCTATCATATTCTGTATTATTTTTTCCATTTATGCTTTCTGTATTGTTCATGATCATTTCCTCTTTTTTACTATCATCTGGATCTTATTGTTATCTCATTATACAGAATGAAATAAATTTTCTCAATTCCATAAATATTTTATGCACATAAGCCCGGACTTTATGTTAAAGTGGATAAAGTATGAGCAGATATTTATTTTATATAAGGAGAATCTTTCACTATGATGACTGAACTTGAGAAATATTATAATAAATTTAACGAAGAAAAATCGTCTTGGAAGCCGACATGGACAAGTAGAATTTACCACTTCTATGAAATATATACATGAATATCTCCCGGAAGATAAATCAGCAAAAAGTTCTGGATGTAGGTGCCGGTACCGGCCGTTACAGTGTAGCCCTTGCCGAAGAAGGTTACGATGTTACCGCTGTTGAACTGGTTAAATATAATCTTGGGATCTTAAAAAATGAAAAATCAGTTCTGTAAAAGCCTATCAGGGAAATGCAATGAAACTTTCCCGCTTTCCGAATAAGGAATTTGATTTAGTTCTGGTCTTTGGTCCAATGTATCATCTATATTCTATGGAAGATAAAGTCAAAGCACTGACCGAAGCCAGACGTGTATTGAAAGATGATGGTGTAATTCTTGTTGCTTATTGCATGAATGAGTACAGCGTGCTGACCTATGGATTCAAACAGAATCATATCTTAGAATGTATCGAGAACGGAAAGATTGACGACAACTTCCGTGTACAACCCAAACCTGAAGACCTTTATGATTATGTCCGCCTGGAAGATATGGATGCTTATAATAAAGCTGCCGGTCTGGAACGAATCAAGGTCATCTCTGCCGACGGACCTTCGGATTATATGCGTCCGGTGCTGAATGCGATGGATGAGGAGACATTTGAGACTTTTATCCGGTATCATCTTTCGGTGTGTGAACGGCCGGAGCTTGTGGGCGCCGGATCACATACCGTGGATATTTTAAAGAAAAGCATTATTTAATGCATGAACCGTCTGCTATCCGGACTATTTCTGTTTCCAGGATACCGCTACCCGTAGAATATAAGCTCATTTCTTCTTGTGATTTCGCACAAAAAAGCAGAGTGTACTCTGTTATTATATTTAAAACCTGCGAAATTCCTCAAAATGCATTGACATATGCCATTTTTCGCAGTAAAGCACTATCTAAAGTTATTCATATTTTAGAATGCTTATATATTTTTAATATTTATCATGAAGGCGTATGTTATGAATACACTTGTAATCGTCTTAATTGCAGCTGTATTTGAGGATGGAAAGAGACAGTACTAGGTCTTGCATGTACCGTTGCTGCACTGGCACTTACAGTCTGGACGCCGTTGCACGTATCGGATATGCCAATATCTGGCCACTGTTCGGATCTGCCAACCAGTTACTGTCCGCACTGGTAGAAAGAACCATCGGACTTGTCAAAGCTTACGCAGCCGGATCTGCCACATTCCTGGTAGAAGGCTTACAGCTTATCATTGCAATTCTTCTGATGGCACTTGGCCTTATTATTGTCATCAATTCACTGAAAGCTTACTTTAAAGCACAGAAAGAATCTGCATAGATTAATTTTTGAAGAATTAAATCGCAAATCAAATCCAATTACAATCCCCACCAGTAATTGCAAGACTCAAAAGCGCATCCATCTTTTCAACCTCTTCCTCGCCTTCAATCTTCTGAAGGAGCTCCGCTGTATCCAGCACATCTTCTAATGACTCGTCCGGTCCGATCTCGTAATCTATCTCCTGTTCGCAGTCCGGGCATGGAATATGCTTCATCGTTTGTAATGACAGGAAACGGTTTCCGCATTTCCTGCATTCATAATATCCGCATTCCTTTGTTCCGTCCGGTACATAATACATATCACTCACCACCTTATATTTCTTACTGCTTTCGCTACTTCCAGCAGTCAAGCTTCTCTTTCATTCCGATATCCTTACTCTTGAACACCGGATTCATTCCCATTTTAAGCTGTTTTTCATAATCTTTCAATGCCTTCATTGCCGTATTAGACAGAATGAGGATCACCGGAATATTGATGATCGCCATTACTCCCATCAGCACGTCCGAGATATTCCAGAGCATGGACGTTTCTCCATTACTGCTTTACAGGCACTGTGAAACAGACGCACCTGCGGGAAGCTCGTCCGGATTGTAAAATACACACCAGCTCCGATTAATATGATAACTAACAGTTTACTGTACATAAATGAGCTGATGTTATCAATGATCATACTTAACATACTTTTATTTTTCTCTATAAATATACAGTAATTCTGCGAGTTTGGGAAGAATAAATTGCATACATTGACACTGGCACTTATTTCCTCTATATTATTGTCTATATAAGAAAAGGAGATTCATATGTTATTATTCAAATCATTCACTATATTAATTATCGGATTTGTCCTGCTGATCAAGGGTGCAGATTTTTTTCGTAGAGGGAAGTTCTGCTGTAGCAAAACGTCTCCGGATTCCTTCTATGATCATCGGGATGACCATCGTAGCCATGGGAACCAGTCTTCCAGAATGCGCCGTCAGCGTGACTGCCTCCCTCACCGGCAATAATTCCCTCGCTATCAGTAATGCTGTCGGATCCAACAATTTTTAACCTGTTAGTAGTCTGCGGTGTCTGTTCTTTATTCGTCCCGCTTGCTGTACAGAAAAGTACTTTACAGAAAGAATTCCCGTTATCTATCTTCTGTGCGGGACTTTTGCTTTTGCTTGGATATCTTGGCATGACACTCGGACGGATAGACGGAATTATCTTCCTTATTATATTTGCCGGATATCTGCTCTGGATGATCCGCTCTGCCAAAAGAGCACGTCACAATATAACTTCTGCGGATTCTTCTTCTGCACAAAAAGTGAGAAGCTCACTTTCCGAAAAAGAAATCGAGGAGGTTGCCTCCCATATCAACCTCCTTCCGTTATGGAAATGTCTCATTTTCATATTGGGCGGTATGATTGCGATCAAATATGGCGGTGATTTCGTCGTTGACGGGGCATCCTCAATTGCATCCAGTCTGGGACTTAGCCAGACACTGATTGGACTTACGATCATTGCCATGGGAACCAGTCTTCCGGAGCTTGTCACCTCCATCGTTGCCTCCAGAAAGGACGAAGTCGATATGGCACTTGGTAATGTCATCGGCTCTAATATCTTCAATATCCTTTTTGTACTCGGTGTCGCGGCAGCAATCAGTCCGGTGGGATTCGCTCTGGAAAATATAATCGACATTGCTTTCCTTATCATAATCAGTGCAATCACTCTCGTCTTTGCATGGACTTCGAAGGAAATCAACCGTAAAGAAGGAATTATCATGCTGGTATTATATGCCGCTTATATGGTATATATCTGCATGCGTTAATATTTGTAATTATGAAAGGACGGACATTTTATGAAAATTGTATTTTTAGATGCCAAAACAATCGGGGACGATATTGACCTGTCCGGATTTGATTCACTTGGTGAAGTTACCAAATATAACTTTACCACTCCGGAAGAAGCTCCGGAACGCGTGAAAGACGCAGATGTTCTTATCATTAACAAAGTTCCGATCAATGAAAATACGGTCGGAACAGCAAAGAATCTGAAACTGGTCTGTGTTACTGCAACCGGAACCAACAATCTGGATAAAGACTATCTGGATTCCCACAAAATTGCCTGGAGAAACGTTGCCGGTTATTCCACAGAAACAGTTACTCAGCATACATTTGCCATGCTTTTCTATCTGCTTGAAAAGCTGCGCTATTACGATGATTATGTAAAAGATGGAAATTATATTAACGATACTTCTTTTACTCACTTTGCAGAACATTTTTCAGAAATCAATGGCAGACGTGGGGAATCATCGGACTTGGCGCGATCGGACGCCGCGTTGCCCAAATTGCCCGGGCATTTGGTGCAAATGTCATCTATTATTCAGCATCCGGACGCCCTGCACAGGATGGATATACGCAGGTTGATTTCGATACCTTGCTTACCACTTCGGATATTATCTCTGTCCATGCACCACTGAATGAACACACCGAAAATCTTCTGGATAAATGCGCATTTGCAAAGATGAAAGAAACCTGTATCTTCCTGAATCTCGGCCGTGGTCCGATCGTTGTTGAACAGGATCTGTACGACGCACTTGTAAATGGCGAAATTGCTGCCGCAGGTCTGGATGTCTTATCTGCCGAACCAATGAGTGAGAAAAATCCGCTTATCAAGATCCAGGACAGCCGCCGGCTTTTCATTACGCCGCATATTGCTTGGGCAAGCGTAGAAGCACGTACCAGACTGATGCAGATCATCCTGGATCAGGTGAAAGAATATTTCCATATGTAGAACACTAACTACTCATTAAAGTTTGATATGAAACAATTTTACATTATTTATTGAATCATTCCTACATTCATGCTATCATATATCATTGTACCTAATGAAAAAGAGTGAAAAAATATATGAATAGACGTCCTGATTCCCAGGCGTCTCTGTGGAGGAATGAGAACTATGAGTGAACGTGGATCTGCTCCTGCAGCAGAAAATAAGATGGGAACAATGCCCGTCGGAAAATTAGTATTCAATATGTCACTGCCAATGATGGTTTCTATGCTGGTACAAGCGCTTTATAACATCGTTGACAGTATCTTCGTAGCAAAATTATCAGAAAATGCACTGACTGCTGTATCGTTAGCCTTCCCGCTTCAGACACTTCTGATCGCGGTAGCTACCGGTACCGGCGTCGGTATGAATGCCCTCCTGTCAAAAATCACTGGGAGAACATAACTTTAAAAAAGGCGAATAAAATTGCTGATAATACGGCATTTATCTATGCCATCAGTTACATTGTATTTTTAATCCTCGGCTTTACGATCGTAAGACCTTTCTATGCAAGTCAGATTGGAAACGCAGATGTCGAGATCATGGAACTTGGAATTGATTACCTGAGTACGGTTATGATCTTTTCCTTTGGTCTGTTCACACAGATCTTCTTTGAACGGTTACTGACTTCTACCGGAAGAACTATCTTCAGTATGACTTCTCAGTTATGTGGTGCGATTACAAACATTATCCTGGACCCGATCATGATCTTCGGTCTTCTGGGATTCCCGAAGATGGGTGTTACCGGAGCCGCCGTTGCGACCGTTATCGGACAATGTGTTGCCGGAATCGTTGCCGGAACCTGTAATCACAAATATAACCATGACGTATCATTAAGTTTCAAAGGCTTCCGACCGGATATCCGTCTGATCGGACACATTTATGCAGTAGGTATTCCATCTATTATTATGCAGTCTATCGGATCGATCATGACTTATTCGATGAACCGCATTCTGATTGAATTTTCTTCAACTGCAACTGCTGTATTCGGTGTATACTTCAAGCTTCAGAGTTTCTTCTTCATGCCGGTATTCGGTCTGAACAATGGTATCACGCCGATCATTGCTTACAACTATGGTGCACAGCAGAGAAATCGTATGATCAAGACGATCCGGATCAGTCTGACGACTGCATTCTGCCTTACTTTCATTGGATTCCTCTGCTTTGAAGGCATCCCACAGGTATTACTTGGAATGTTCAATGCGTCTGACGCCATGCTGAAAATCGGTGTTCCGGCACTTCGTATCATCGGTATCCATTATCTGATCGCATGGTTCTGCATCATTGCCGGTACCGTATTCCAGGCACTTGGCAAAGCAGTATTCAGTATGATCGTATCCATCATGCGTCAGCTGGTTGTGCTGATCCCGTCAGCTTATATCTTGTCTAAGATTGGTGGCTTACATATAGTGTGGTGGGCTTTCCCGATTGCGGAAGTGATATCATTTATTGTGTCTACGGCATTTTTGATCAAAATTTATAAGACAATTATTAGTAAGATTCCGGAAGGGAAATTATAAAATAAGAAGCGGAAAAAGTTTACATTCACAACTTTTTCCGCTTCTTTTATTTTTTCCTTTTACAATTCACAATATAAATTCCCACACAAACCAAAATCAATGCAATCAGACTTCTTGCATTAAATGCCTGGCTGACCTCTCCAAGAACCAGCGCCGATAACACCACGCTGCAAAGTGGATTGACAAATCCGAAAATCGCCACTTTCGATACTTCGTTATGCGCCAGCAGAACCGACCAGAGTGTATACGCCACAGCCGATACCATTGCCAGGTAGAGAATCAATACTACTCCTGCAATCGACATATGATCCAAGTGTCCGCCCATCAGGATTCCGACTATGAACAGCAACACACCTCCCATGAAGAACTGACAACCGCTTAAAATAACCGGTGATACATTTTTTGGAGAAAATATTGATCAGTACGGTTGACGCTCCATAAGAAAGCTGCGCGATCAGCACGAAGCCTTCTCCTGTCAGCCTGAATCCCATGTCCATAGAGCCGCCTGCCATGTTGATGATCACGACTCCCGCAAATCCGAGGATGCAGCCAGCAAATTTTCTGCCTGTCATCTTTTCATTTCTTACTAACAGACATGCCATTAAAATTGCAATAAAATTGCCTAGGCCTGTGATGATCCCGCCTTTTACACCGGATGTATGTGCCACTCCGATGTAAAAGCAAAAAATACTGGACGAAGGTCTGAGCAAAGCAAACTGGGATAACATACTTGAATATCTTTTCCGTCCGGAAGGACAATTCCTTTTTTCCCGGATGGATGCGAACAGTAATACAAGAATTCCCGCCAGTGCGAACCGGATACCGGCAAAAACAATCTGGCTTGCGGTGTCCGCTGAATCAACGGCAAGAATCCGGTAGCCTGTCTTGATCACGGGAATTGCACTGCCCCATAAGATGCAGCAGACACACGCCAGAGCTGCGACTACCCATGTTCTGGTTAATATATTTTGTTTTTCTGAAATTTGCATTTGTGACATTTCTTTACTCTCTGGAATTCTGGTTCTATTTTTCAATCTCAATCTTCTCTTTCAGCACGACACATCCTGCCATATCACCGATAACATTAACACAGGTTGCTCCCATATCGCACAGAGTATTGATACTAATATAGACACCCATAACTCCTGCCGGAAGTCCGGCCATTGTAGCAAGTGCCGCGAATGATGCGATTGCACCTCCCGGGATTCCCGGTGTTCCGACTGACAGAAGGACGTTCGCCAGAAGGATGATGATCATCATGGAAATGCTGACATGCACGCCGCATGCATTTGCAAAGAACATGATCATAAAGGACATCAGGATCGATACAGCATCCATGTTAACCGTTGCTCCAAGCGGGATCGTGATACTTGAGATCTGGTTCGGAACTCCAAGTTTATCTTCGACACAGCTTTTACTCAACGGAATGGTAGCTGAACTTGAGCATGTACCAAATGCATTCAGTGCCGCCGGCATGATTGCCTTAAAGAACTTCACCGGACTTGTCTTGCCGAGAATGCTCACTGCGCCGCCATATACGATAAATGCAAATCCAAAGAATGCGACATATAAGATAATCAGCTGCGTAGCCAGTGATACGATCGTCTTTGTACCATTCGCCTCTACAACCGGAACGATCGTACAGAAGACTCCGATCGGTGTGAAATACATCACCGTACTGATGATCTTCAGACATGCTTCATTGCAGGAGTCGATGACCTTTAATAATGGCTCACCTTTTTCTCCAATCGCGATCAGTGTGAATCCCATGATCAGCGCAAATACCAGCACCTGCAGCATATTACCTTCTGCAAATGCGGATACCGGGTTAGACGGGATCAGTCCCTTGATCGTATCAAGAATGCTGTCCATCTTGGTTGCCTGAATATCAGATGTAGCCATCTTAAAGCTAACGCCTTTTTCCAAGACAGATCAGTCTCGGAATGATCAGCCCAACAAAACTTGCGATTGCTGTTGTGCACAGGAAGAACAGCATTGCCGCTCCTGTGATCTTACCTGTCGTCTTGGCACTTCCGATGCTCGCAATACCCATTACGATCGAACAAAATACCAGTGGGAAGATCATCATATTCAATGCACTCATATAGATACTTCCCAGTACACTTGTTGCAGTCAGAACCACGTTAAACCGTCCCGCCAAAAACAGTCCGGTCAGGATTCCGAGGATCAGTCCGACGAAAATCGCACCGGTGATGTGCTTTCTGTACCACTCATAAAAACTCTTCATTTGTATGTACTCTCCTTACTTTTCAACTATAATATAACGTCTATATTTTACTATACACATATAGGCTATAGTTTATATCAAAAAGAGTGGAACGTCAATGTCCCACTCCTTATACCGTAAATTTCTCCACATAATAATTCTGTATCTCTGTAAGGATATACGCCTCATAATACTCCACCGGAATCTCCCGGTTCTCTTCCAGACTATTTTTCACTATTTTATCAGTTATCTAACAGTACATCATTAACCACATCGTATGCATCTTCCAATGCATCCAACGCTTCCGTCAGAGTGTCTGCTTTATCCACTTCACCGGCTTCTTCATATTCATCCAGTATATTTACCAGGGAATCCTTTACTTGTTGGATAGATGTTATCAGGCCTTTTAACTGTTCTTCTTTTGTTGATGTGGAATTTATATTTACTATTTTGCTCACATTGTACCTCCCGTATTCTTGCCTATTTATTCTCTTGCTGATACATTTTTTGCCAGTGTTCTAATTTCTGATTCTTTACACCCATCTCATGCCATTCTTCCCCGCCCCAGGTTGACTGCGCGATTCCTTTATCTTTAAATCCGAATTTCTCATACATCGCTACCTTCGATTCCAGACAGGTAAGGATAATCTCTTTTCTTCCCCTTCCCCATTCTCTTTCGAGATACCGGCGTACCAGTTCTCTTGCAAGTCCCTGACTGCGGTATTCCGGCAGTACATCCAATCCCAGAAGCATGACATTCTTGCCTTCCGGGTTATGCAGACTGGCATCTGTAAAGAACTCGTCCTTTAATATCTCATCATCCGTCGCTAGTCCATTTAAAAAACCTGCCATCTTTCCATTTTCTTTATCAATCGCTACCAGAAATAAATCCGCAATTCCGGCAACACGGTCTTTCATATGCTTCTTAGAACAGGCTTCATTCGGCGGAAAACAGATCCTTTCGATCTCTGCTGCTTCTTCTGCTTCGTTCTGTTTTATGTTTCTAAATTCATATCTTTCTGAAATATGTGTATCTGTCATTTGCTTTTCTCCAATCCCATTACCGTATAAAATGTGTCGCAATTCGTTCTTCCTTTTCCGGTAATCCGAACTGTTCTTTTCCAAGCGCAATACTCTTCATCAAGAATGTCATATTTCTTGCAAGTGTACGCATCGTCTGTTTTCCTTCTCCGTCCTGCTCTGACTCACCCGGCATACGTCCATGAATGCTGTTCCAATACTGGCTTGATGCAACCGGCATTCCGGAGATTGTAAAATACTTGTTCAATTCATCAAATGTTGCCGAACAACCACCGCGTCTCGCACATACAACACTTGCTCCGACTTTCATCGTCTTGTCAAAATGACTGCTGTAGAACAAACGATCAAGACAGGCAATCAGTGTCGCATTTGCTGACGCATAATATACCGGGCTTGCAACGACAAGTCCATCGGTTTCTTCAAACTTTAGTGCCAGTTCATTTACCATATCGTTGAATACACATTTGCCTTTCTCATAGCAGGAACCACAGGCGATACAGCCTCGAATATCTTTATTGCCGACCAGTATGATCTCTGTCTCGATTCCGTTATCTTTAAATACCTGTTCCATTTCTTTTAATGCAACAGATGTATTGCCATTAGCCCGTGGGCTTCCATTTAACATTAACACTTTTAAATTTTGCTGCATTGATTTGTTCCCCTTTCAATGATTCTCTTCCTGACAGATATTTCTTTCAGGATTCGTAAGTTTTTTATGCTCATATCCTTAGCGTTCTGAATTCCACCGCATGCTTCCTCTTCCAGATTGGGAACAAATTCCGCTGACACACATAATTCTCCCTCTCTTTGATCGCAACCGCCTGAAAAAAACGTCTTCCACATCTCTGTATATTCATCTTCATACTGTTCTGTTTTACGAAGTGACTCAAATTCGTCATCCGTCAGATAACGCAGATAGTTTGTTCCGTCTTTTGGATGTACGCATGCAGTCTTCCGGTTATCATCTATGATCATCCAATGTTCTGATGGCATCCGGTCCGCAAAATGTCTGCCAACCAGCATGATCACATCACTTTTGGGTTCCAGATGACTGACATAGACCTTTCTGTCCAGCGACTGGAATCGTGCAAATTCATTAAAATGATGGCTTTCATTACCGACTTTCCGCCGAAGTTCCAACATGCGCATCACATGAGGATTCGAATACTGTTCCAGTACCTTACTTCCCACTGCAAATCCGACACGCAGAAAATTATAGATTGCCTGTAACGCATCTTCCTCCGCAGAAAGGGTTGCATAATATACATCCAGATATGCTTCATCGGAAATATCTCTGCGAACAGAACGGATTACTTTTTCTGCTTTCACATTATCCCCGTCTACATGGACATATTCATCAAACATTGTCTGCTGTAATATCGGTTCTTTCTTTAATTGTATCTGATCATGACCGATTCGTAAAGCTTCCGACCAGGCATCATAGATGCAGGTCATAATGTCCTCCAGACGATCCTTACAAGTATATATCTTCATAATTTCCTACCCAATCCCAAAGTCTGCCAACGACAATTGCACATAAGATTCATTGGAATGTTCTATATTCCACACATCTTTCTTATCTACACTCACCAGTTGTCTCATAATATACGATGCTTCAACCGGTGTATGATACATCTGTTTTCCCCCACAGGTAATAAAATAATGCGCCCGCTTAAGTACCACACCCATCTTCTTTAAGCTTGCAAAATCCAGTCTTCCATACCGTCTTGCATGTGTGATCCGGCTGGCGGATTTGGGACCGATTCCCGGTACCCGAAGCAATCTTGCATAACTTGCAGTCTCTATTTCCACAGGAAATTGTTCGAGATGGCGTAATGCCCAGTCACACTTTGGATCGATCAGTTCATTGAAATCCGGCTTTTCTTCCGACAATAATTCACCTGCCTGGAATCCATAAAATCTAAGCAGCCAATCTGCCTGATAGAGGCGGTGTTCACGCAAAAGCGGTGTCGGTGTTCCAAGTCCCGGCAGTGCATCATCCTCATTCAGCGGAATATATGCTGAGTAAAACACTCGTTTCAGATCAAAGCCCTGATACAACTGCTGGGTCGTCTGCAATAATGTATAGTCACTTTCCCCCGTCGCACCGATGATCATCTGTGTACTCTGCCCAGCAGGTGCAAAACGACGCTTTAAACCAGACATATCATGGGGTGCTAACTGATATGCATTGTCCCATGTAAGGAGTCCATCCACTCTCCCCATTTCTTTTGAGAAGGCAAAGTTCCGTCCTTTCCATCCGACAGTCTGTCTGTCTTCTTTTTTTCCTTCCAGGCTTTCCCGATAATTCCTTTTGGATATTTCCGAAAAAATTGCCGTTATTTAACAGTTGATTTCCCCTGCTTCTTTCCATATATGCTGTCTTTCCGATGGCCATCCGGTGTGCAGCAATTGTATTCTGAACCTTTCCCATAGGATTAAGGATTGTCTTCATTGTCTTATTCGGTGCAAGAGTCCGAAGCCCCTCTTCCGTTGGAAGTTCCAGATTGACACTGATACGATCGGCCAGATATCCTGCCGCTGCAAGAAGTTCATCCGAAGCTCCGGAATCGTCTTCACATGGATATAACCGTTAAAATGATGGCCCAACTTGCTTTTTTGAAACAGTTGAAGGTAACGTTGAGCACCCTTACAAAGGTAGCTTCTCGACGAACTCGACTACCTGGGGTTTGGGTGGATACAAAGACATTTATGCAAATGAAATTGAGATGATTGACAAGAAGACCGATGAGGTTCGGGATATTGAAAAGCATATGTATGCCAACGTCCTGGCACTCATGGCTAATTTTTGCAGCTATCTTCACATTGGTAAATGTGAATGTCGTCGCTGCTGGCAAATGCCTCTCCCAAGTTCTTGTACTTAACCTTACTACAGTAGGTAGTTTTGGCGCCCTCGTTGCATTGATTACCG
>ENA-OQES01000365-OQES01000365.1-human-gut-metagenome-genome-assembly--contig:-NODE-365-length-19375-cov-2.682824_pt1 | contig 19375 bp, 30 predicted proteins | sample MGYA00242798_ERZ504641 | MGnify/ENA primary metagenome ERZ504641 (study PRJEB26092, sample SAMD00036327) | human gut metagenome | host: Homo sapiens | study: EMG produced TPA metagenomics assembly of... | reverse complement strand
ATTTGCGGACCATTTCTTCGACAAAGTGGATAATTTGTGACCGCCACCGTGCCGAGAATCACGCGTCCGGCTCCGAGCGACAGGTATTTGTCGATGGATGCCTCGTTGCGGATGCCGCCGCCGACTTCTACAAATAATCCCGTTGTCTTAATCAGCTTCTCTATCGTGTCAAAATTTGCCAGCGCCGCGTCTTTCGCGCCGTCCAGATCGACCACGTGCAGGATTTTTCGCGCCCTGCTCCTTGAATCCCAGCGCCACCTTCTCCGGCCGGTCGCTGAATACTGTCATCTGGTTATAATCGCCCTGCACCAGGCGCACCGCCTTGCCGTCCCGCAAATCAATCGCCGGAAATAGCTCCATGTCCGTTTCCTCTCCATAACTGTTATTCAATCATCAAGACCTGAAAAAACAGTTACCTTTCTTGTTTTCTATTAATTATATCTCCGAAAACGCCTTCAGAATCCGCAGTCCCACTTCCCCGCTCTTCTCCGGATGAAACTGGCAGCCCATGACATTTTCATTTGCCGCGGACGCCGTGACCGGAATGCCGTACTCCGAGGTTGCCAGCAGACTCTCATCACAATCTTTTCCATAGAAGCTGTGGACAAAGTAGACGTAATCGCCCTCTTTGCTGTATTTAAACAGCGGATGCTTCTTTCCTTTTTGCCGTCAGATGCAGGCTGTTCCAACCCATGTGCGGCACTTTTAGGTTTGCCGGAATGTCTCTTTTAAGTCTGCCATCACGCCCGGAATCAGTCCCAGACCCTGATGCTCGCCGTATTCATAGCTTTATCAAAGAGAAGCTGCATTCCGAGGCAGATTCCCATGATCGGTTTGCCTGCTTTTGCTTCATCCAGCAGCGGCTCTGCCATTCCGGATCCGCGCAGTTTCGCAATCGCATCGCCATACGCGCCGACGCCTGGTAAAATGATGTGATCCGCTTTTCTTAAATCTTCCGGATCGCGGCTGACTTTATTTTCCAGTCCCAGGTAACTGAGGGAGGAACTGAGGGAAACAGGTTTCCCACGCCGTAGTCAATAATTGTTATCATTTGCAGCCTCCTATATCAATTCATGTATGTTCCCGCAGTCAACGCAGGAACCTGCTGAATCATTATAAACCTATTAAATAGATTTGTTATACTTACTTTTATCTTAGATCATAATACCCCTTTTGTCGATGGAATCTCGTCCCGGTACTTCTCATCGATCGACACCGCCTCGCCGAGCGCGCGTCCCAGTCCCTTGAACATCGCCTCGATGATATGGTGGCTGTTTTCGCCGTGGAACATTTTAAAATGCAGCGTCATCCGGCTGTTGGAGGACAGTGCAATCATAAATTCCTTTACAAGCTCGGTATCAAAATCGCCCACTTTTTCGGTCGGAATCTCCACATCCATGACCAGATAGGAACGTCCGCTTAAATCGAGCGCCGTCATTACCAGTGTTTCATCCATCGGAAGCAGGAAACTGCCATAACGGCGGATGCCCTTTTTATCACCCAGCGCCTCTAAAATTGCCTGTCCCAGGGCGATTCCGATGTCCTCTGTCGTATGATGGTAATCGACCTGCGTATCTCCGTCACATTTCAATGTGAGGTCAAACCGTCCATGTCTGGCAAAGAGCTCCAGCATATGGTTTAAAAATCCGCAGCCCGTATCGACCTGATATTTTCCCGTTCCATCTAAATCAATCGACAGGCTGATTTTCGTCTCTGCCGTGTTTCGTTCTAATGAAATCTTGCGTTCTCTTGACATTTCTGCCAGCCTTCCTTTCTTATTCACAGCTGCCCCATCTACAAAAACCATGCTGCCAGCATTTTCATACGGTTCCCACAGTAAATGCGTGAACCTATTGAATTCCAGCCTATCTTACAACTGCACTTCTCGCCGCTTCCACCAGCTTCTTCGTCTCCTCAACAAACGTTTCCATCTCTTCCTCGGATCCGATGGAAATGCGGACGTAATCTTTGATCCGCTCGCTGTCCCAGCGTCTTACCAGGATTCCTGCCTCGCGCAGTCCGTCAAAATAGACTTTTCCCGGCATATCGCCGCTCTTGGCAAAAATGAAGTTGGTCTTCGAATCCAGCACAGTAAAATCCAAGTGCCCGGAGCGCCTCGGTCGTTTTTTCACGCGTTTTGCAGATGCGCCCGGTACATTCTTTCGTGTAGTCCCAGTCGCGCATCGCCGCCGCGCCAGCCAGAATCGACAGGCGGTTGACGTTATACGGGTTAAAACTGTATTTGATCCGGTTCATATCCGCGATGAGTTCCGGGTTTGCGATGGCAAATCCGACGCGCGCGCCGGCTAAGCTGCGGGATTTGGAAAAGGTCTGGATAATCACCAGATTTTCCGTATTTCGGAAGCAATGATACACACGATTCGCCGCCGAAATCCACATACGCCTCATCCACCATCACAACGCGGTCCGGGTTGGACGCCGCTACTTCCTCAATCGCAGAAAGCGGCAGGTTCATGCCTGTCGGAGCGTTTGGATTGGCGATGATCACATTATTTCCGCAATTTTTATACGGTTCGATATTTAAGGTAAAATCTTCCTCCAGCGGAACTACCTTGAACGGGATTCCATAGAGCCCGCAGAGTGCCGGATAAAATGCCATACGTCAGATCCGCGAACTGAAGCGGCGCGTTCTGGTCGCAGAATGCCCGGAATGCAAAACCTAAAATCTCGTCGGAACCATTGCCCGCGATGACCTGGTTTGTTCCCACGCCGTAGTGGTCGGCGATCGCCTCGATGAGGACGCGCTCTTCCGGATCCGAATAAAGGCGTAAATTTGCAAGTTCCAGCGGCATAATTTTAGAAGATTTTTCCTCATACTCCGCCAGAATCGCTTCCGCAACCTTCGGGCTCGGCGGATACGGGCATTCGTTTGTGTTCAGCTTGATAAATTTCCGTCCCTGCGGCTGCTCACCCGGTGTATACGGAAGAAGTGATTCGCTTGCTTTGCTCAAAAAACGGCTCATATCTGCCTACGCCTCCTTTTTGATATTCTGCTGCGGTTTCTTTCTCCGCTTTCTCTTTTGCTTCTTTTTCTTCTTTTCCTGTTCCTTTTTCTTCTGGTGTGCTTCCACCGCGCCCTTCAGCTTCTCCGCCATCTCGGTGATCTGCTTGTTTTTAAACTCAAAGCTGCTCTTGTTGGCGATGAAACGGGCGCTGATCGGCAGGAACTCTTCCAGCACTTTCAGGTGATTTTCACGGATCGTGCTGCCCGACTCGACAATATCCACGATGACGTCCGAAAGTCCCAGAATCGGCGCCAGCTCAATGCTTCCGTTTAATTTAATAATGTCAATATCGCGTCCCAGCTTCGCGTAATGCTCTTTCGCAATATTCGTAAATTTCGTTGCCACGCGCACCGGTCGGTCTTTGTCCTCGACGTAATCCTCTTTTCCAGCCACGCACATCCGACATTTTCCAAGTCCCAGATCGAGAAGCTCGTATACATCCGGGTTGCTCTCCATCAGAATGTCTTTTCCGACGATTCCGACGTCTGCCGCATGGTGCTCAACGTAGATTGCCACATCACTCGGCTTTACGAGCAGGTAGCGGACACCCGTCTGTGGGTTCTCAAACACCAGTTTTCTATTTTGCGTCGTAAATACTCTTGCAGTCATATCCGACCGACGCCAGAAGCTCATACACCTGATCGCCCAGTCTTCCCTTCGGCAGTGCTATGTTTAACATCTCGCGCCCTCCTTTCCATTCTCCTGAAAGGCAGTTTCCCGGTCCTCTTCCAGGGAAAGACGTCCGTCATACCGGTACAGATAGCAGTAACGCAGATCCTCCGGCACAGCTTTCTCTACCCGCACACGCAGTCCCTGACGGCGCAGGCTTTCAACCGCCTGGCACAGGCGCACTACATCGACATCCGGCTCATAGAGCACCAGCGCATCGACATCGTAGCGGATGCTCTTTTCCGGCAGGCGTTCCAGCTCTTTTAAATAGATGGCAAATCCGATCGCATCGGCTTTCTTTCCTAATTTTGCCATCATGCCGTCGTACTGGCCGCCGGAAAGCACCTGGCGTGCCAGCCCGTCTAAGAATCCCTGGAAAATGATGCCGTTATAATACTCAATGTCATTGATCATCGAGAAATCCAGGCGCACCTTGTCAAGCTGTCCGCCCAGTCCCATCGCCTCCAGAACCGCATACAGACGGGATAAAAAGTGCAACCGCCTCCTTCATTTTCGGCGTATCCGCGATCGCACCTGCCTCTGCCAGCACACGCCCAAACTCTCCGTAAAGCCCCGAAACCTTCATCAATTTCTCTGTATCGCCCTCCGACAGTGCCAGATCCGCGCACAGCTTTTTCCAGCCCGCTGCGGTTTTTCGTCCGGATCAGACCTAATATGATATCTTTCTGATCGGCATTGACCGGAAGCTCTTCCATCAGTCCCACCACGAAATCCATGTTGGAAATCTTGAGCACATAGTCCGTCTCAAAATCCGCCAGACTCTTGAGCGCCAGCGCCAGCACCTCCGCGATCACGCAGTCATCCACGCCGCCCATGCACTCCAGTCCCATCTGGCTGATCTCTTTGTAAGTGTGGCTTTCCTTGCTCTCACGGTACACACTCTCCAGATAATAGACCTTCTCGCACGTATTTTTATCTGCCTTGGTGTTCTTCGCGATGCTCAGCGTCACGTCCGGCTTGAGAGCCATCAGGCGTCCGTCCAGATCCGTAAATGTCGGCACATTTTCCCCCAGCAGGAAACTTTTATTCGCTGCATACAAACTATATTCCTCAAACCGCCCCATCCGATACTTGCGGTATCCATAGCTCTCATAAAGACCTCTCAGGCGAAGCGTCGCCGCCTCCGCCCTCCGAAGGCTCTGAATCTCTAAATTCATGCTCTATCTCCTCTCAACTGCCGCCGCAACCGCCCCGGCTCAACAAAATCTGCCGGACAATCACCCGCTCGTCTATATCCTGCCGTTATAGCTCCCATCACTTTATTTATCTCGCTATCATGGTAGCGTACTAAAGTGTTTTCTATATACTATCATTCCTTCTTAAAAAAATGCAACTCCTTTTTTAGAATACCCACACTTTAATTAAAAGAAAAAGCTCGGGGACGTGAGAAATGTGCGCCCCGAGTTTTTCCACCTCGACTCTATTCTTTTATAACCTTCTCCAAAATCGGTCCCAGGATCTCCGTCCAAGGCGTATACGCATCCTTTTCCTCCAGATGCGTCAGCGCCATCCAGTTCAGTCCTCCCGGTGTCATTTCTCTGGCAAGGTCTTCCAGATCTCCGTCCCACGTCGCCGCCTTGCGGGACAGCGCCCCGGTAAATTCGGTGATGTATGCCCGTGCGGACGGCTCATCCAGCCCGTTTTTCTTGCACCACTGGACAATGACAGTCAGAAGCATATAGTAAGCGCTCATAAGTCCCGTCGTGCTCCTAAGGATCGCAATCTGCTTCGGCGTATCGACCGGAACCGGCTTGCCGACGTGACTCATCAGATCGACTACCTCCGGGATATCCGGGTAAATCACCACCGGTCCGAATCGGTTCGCTGCAAAGGTCAGAGGCACAACATCCGCCAGAATCTCTCTCGGTCCAAACATTTCCTCGATGCGCTTTAAGCTCAGCGTTGCAACCAGATTGATAAACTTCTTCTCCGGTCCGATATGAAGCGGTTTTAAGATCTCTTCCGCCGCCTTCGGAAGGAGCGCCGCAAAGACCCAGTCTGACCGATCCACAACTTCCTGGTTATCCGCCGCGATCGACACGATCTCCGGGTATTTCTCATGCAGCATCTGCGCCCGCTCTTTATTTCTCGGCGATACGACGATCTGCAGATTCTCCATTCCGCTCTCGCAGAATCCAGTCACGACGGATGTCGTAATGATTCCCGTTCCAATAAATCCCAGTTTCATAAACTTCTATCCTCTCTTTCTCCTCTCCGTTTACCCGAAATTTTTCCAGACGATTCCGAGCGAACTTTCCTGATAGTTACTCCCCCGATTTTATTCATATACACAGTATACAACCAGAAACACATATTTTCCAGCATCCTACTCATATCTCGACGCACTTTTCCGGTTTTTCATCGTAATTCCTCCCTCAACCTTCGCACCCCACTTTGATCAGGCGCCTTATTTTATCGTTCATATCCTCCTTGCCATTTTCTTTGAAATTGTCCACTTCCGCAAATAAAGCGATTGAAATAAGCCCTCTCCTCATCTTTATTCAATCTTAATACGTCGTAAATCTCCCTTATCCGCTCTTAAAATCTCCAGCTGTATAATATGACCATCACAGAAATAAGGAGCTGCCTTTATGCCGGAAGAGATTATTCGACGAAAGCGCCGTCTTTCGTCTTTTCAAATTATCACATTGGGTTTTGCCGGGGTCATTCTACTCGGAGCGCTACTGCTGATGCTGCCGTTCTCCACGACTGGAGAGAATGTAACTCCATTCAATGAAACGCTGTTTACTGCGACCTCTGCCGTCTGCGTGACAGGGCTTGTAGTACAGGATACAGGCAGCTACTGGTCAACCTTTGGGCAGGCGGTTATTCTGGCACTGATCCAAATTGGTGGTCTTGGTGTCGTAACCGTAGCAGCATCGTTTGCGCTGTTGTCCGGGCGAAAAAGTTTCTCTGATGCAGCGCAGCACCATGCAGGATGCAATTTCAGCACCCAAAGGTCGGCGGAATCGTCCGTCTGACACGCTTCATCCTGCGAGGGACGTTTCTGATTGAGCTGCTGGGAGCGCTTGCCGTGCTGCCGGTATTCTGCCGGGACTATGGATGGCGCGGCATCTGGATGGCGGTATTTCATTCCATATCTGCTTTTTGCAATGCCGGGTTTGACATTCTTGGGACAGAAAGCAACCGCTATCCATCTCTTACCGGCTACGCGGACAGCCCGGTAATCAATATCACGATTATGCTGCTGATCGTGATCGGCGGTATTGGATTTCTGACGTGGGATGACATCTTTGAAAACAAGTGGCGGTTTCATCGCTACCGAATGCAGAGCAAGGTGATTCTGGTCACGACAGGTTTTTTGAATTTTTCTGCCTGCTATGTTTTTCTTCTTTTCAGACTTTTCCGCGCTTCCCGCCGGAAACCGGCTGCTGGCATCCTTTTTTCAGTCTGTTACGCCGAGGACAGCGGGCTTCAACACGGTAAATCTTTCCACGATGTCCGGTGCATCACAGGGCGTAATGATCCTTTTGATGCTCATCGGCGGTTCTCCAGGTTCTACAGCAGGCGGCATGAAAACAACGACACTGGCGGTTCTGCTTGCCAATGCCACTGCAACCTTCCGCCAGCGCGATAGTGCCCAAATTTTTCGGACGCAGAGTCGATTGCAGCGCCATCAAGACCGCCGCGACCATTCTGACGATGTATTTGATGCTGTTCTTTAGCGGTGCTGTCTTTATCAGCGCATATGAGAATCTTCCGCTGTCTGCCTGCCTGTATGAAACGGCATCGGCGGTCGGGACAGTGGGATTGACACTTGGTATTACACCGCAGCTGCACATTCCATCGCAAATGGTGCTGATCACGCTCATGTATCTGGGCAGAGTCGGCGGTCTTACCCTCATTTATGCGACATTTTCCAGCAAAAAAGCAGGGAATGCAAAGCTGCCGCAGGAAAAAAGTCACGATTGGATAAGGAGTCTTTTCACATGAAAACATTCTATTGATTGGCACAGGCCGCTTCGGACGGCATATTGCAGTACAGCTTTCTCAGCTGGGACATCAGGTCATGGCGGTCGATACAAACGAGGAACGAATCAATGATGTGCTGCCATATGTTACCAATGCACAAATTGGCGACAGTACAAACGCGGAGTTTCTTCGCTCTCTTGGCATCGGAAATTTTCGATGTCTGCATCGTAACCATCAGCGGTAACTTTCAGAACTCGCTGGAAACCACCTCGCTGCTGAAAGAGCTGGGGGCGAAGTGCGTGGTGTCGCGTGCCGAGCGTGATGTGCAGGCAAAGTTTCTGCTTCGCAACGGTGCCGACCAGGTAGTCTACCCGGAAAAACAGGTGGCAAAATGGGCAGCGATCCGATACACTGCCGACCATATTTTCGACTACATAGAGATCGACGAGCAGCACGCCATTTTTGAAGTAGAAGTTCCGGCCGGGTGGATCGGCAAAAGTGTTGGTGAACTGGATATTCGCAGAAAGTATGGCATTAACATTCTCGGCATCAAACATTCAGGAAAAATCGACGCTTCCATTACGCCGGATACGGTGCTGTCCGGGGAAATAACGATTTTAGCGTTGGGCGAATACAAAGCGCTGCAAAAGTGCTTCCGAATCTGAATGGACGGTGAGGGTATATGGAAGATAGCGTTTTGATCGCTGGGACGGCGCTAATGTTCCTGTTCGGCTGGTTTTTGATGAAACGGCTGGATCGCTTTCTGGACGAAAATCAGAAGCGCATCAAAGAATCGTCTGAACAACAGCAGGCTGAACCGTGCGTGCATCTGGTCGGAAATATTTCTCCTGACGAACTTGAGGAAACATTTTCTCAGTTTCGCAATAGTCATGCCCATGTAGAAATCGTGATCTATGATTCAGAGCAAAATTTCTTTTCCGGACAACAAATCCAATTGGGCGCAGTAGAAACCTTCACATTTTGGTGCTATAATTGCTATAATATTGTTTAAGAGGGGTGGTGAAAATGTGCAGAATAAAGGGAAGCGAAATGCCAAAATGAGCATATTCTTGTGTGCCTGTCCTCGTCTCCATCCAATGAACGCATTGTACGAATGGCAGGGAAAATGGCACAGGCATTTTGCGCCAGTCTTACCGCACTTTACGTGCAGACCCCCCGGAGACGCTGATATGAACGCGGAAGATACCGTCCGTTTGCAGGCGAATATGCGTCTGGGGCAGCAGCTTGCGCAGAAATTGTCACAACGCATGGTGAAGATGTGGCGACACAGATCGCGGAATATGTGCGGCTCTCTGATGTGACCAAAATTGTGATTGGACGAAGCGGCATACAGCGGCGGCATTTCTGGAGCGAATCGACGCTGACAGAACAGCTCATTACGCTTGCACCGGAGGTAGATATTTATATTATTCCGGATGTGGAAGCCTATAAGAACTGCCGCAGAAATCAGCCGCTTACTATCCGCCCGGCGTTTCCGACCGCCCGGGAACTACTTCTGACCATCGGAATTCTGGCAGTTACGACGGTCATCGGATGGATTTTTCTGCGGCTCAGCTTTGCAAATGCCAATATCATCATGGTTTACCTGCTGGGTGTGCTTCTGACTTCCACTTTTACCAGCGGATATACCTGCGGTGTACTGTCCGCTTTTTTGGAGTGTCCTCCTGTTCAATTATTTTATGACGGAGCCCCGGCTGTCTTTGGCAGCCTATGGCAGCAAATACCCAATAACCTTTGCCGTCATGTTCGCGGCTGCACTTTTGACAAGTACACTTGCGGCCAAGCTCAAAGCCCACGCACAGCTATCCGCACGGGACGCTTATCGCACGAAGCTCCTTTTTGATATGAACAGACAGCTCCAAAAAGCGGAAACGCCGGAGGAGGTCTATCGGATGACCGCGACGCAGATACAAAAGCTCATGCAGCGAGACGTTCTGATTTACCCGGCACAGGGCAACGCTCTGCTGGATGGGAACATTTATCCGGCTGACGGAAGTAGTCCATACAGCATCCCAGATACCGACCGGGAACAGAACGTGGTTCAATGGGTCTGGCAAAACCGCAAGCGCGCCGGAGCAACGACGCAAAACTTTCCAAAAGCAAAACGGCTGTATCTTGCCATCCGTACCGGACAGCAGATTTACGGTGTTGTCGGGATTCCGATGGAAAAAGGCAAACGCAGCCTGACGCATTTACATCCAGCGTTCTGTTCTCCATCCTCGGCGAGTGCTCTTTGGCGCTGGATAACCTGCGAAATGCCAGAGAAAAGGAAGAAGCTGCCGTTCTTGCAAAGAACGAACAGCTTCGCGCCAATCTTTTGCGTTCGATTTCTCATGATCTCAGGACACCACTGACCTCGATTTCCGGCAACGCAGATACGCTGCTGCACAGCTATGACGTGTTGGATGAGCAGACACGGAAACAGATTTTTACGGACATTTATGACGATGCACAATGGCTGACGGGACTGGTTGAGAACTTGCTTTCCATTACGAAAATTGTAGACGGCAGCGTAAAGCTGCACCTTTCTGATCAGGTCGTGGATGACATCATATCGGAAGCACTCAGGCATATTGACCGAAGAGCGGCAGAACATCACATCGCAGTAGATTGCGGAGACGTACTGTTGCTGGCACGGATGGACGCAGGACTCATCATGCAGGTGCTCATCAATCTGGTGAATAACGCAGTCAAATATACCCCGGTTGGCTCGAACATCTGGATCACGGCAATCCCGCGAGAAAATATGGCTGAAATATGTGTCAGCGATAACGGTCCCGGTATTCCGAATGAACTGAAGGAACGTGTTTTTGAAATGTTCTTTACTGGGGGCAATCCAATTGGCGACAGCCGCCGAAGTCTTGGACTAGGACTTACGCTCTGTCAAACCATTGTTCATGCACATCATGGTGAAATGACGTTGAAAGACAATTCGCCGCATGGCTGCATCTTTTCCTTTACAATACCACTTAGTGAGGTGAACTTAAATTGAATAAGCCGCTCATCCTCGTTGTAGAAGATGATACCCCGGTGCGAAATTTAATAACGATGACACTAAAAAACTCACGAATATAGGTATCTTTCGGCGCAAAACGGCGCAAGTGCCGTGATGGAAGCGCTGTCTCACAACCCGGACATTGTACTGCTTGATCTGGGGCTGCCGGATATGGACGGCGTGGAAGTCATCCAAAAAAGTCCGGTCGTGGTCGAATATGCCGATCATTGTGATCAGCGCCAGAACAGAGGATTCCGATAAAATCGGGGCACTGGATGCTGGGGCGGATGATTATCTAACGAAGCCTTTTTCCGTGGACGAACTGTTGGCACGACTGCGGGTGACGCAGCGGAGACTGTCGATGATGAAAACAGACTCCGTGCAGGATTCTCCGATTTTACGAATGGTGCGCTGAAAATCGACTATGCGGCAGGCTGCGCATATCTTGACGGCACAGAGCTGCACCTGACACCCATCGAATACAAGCTGCTGTGCCTGCTCTCCAAAAATGTTGGTAAGGTTCTGACACACACCTATATCACGCAGCAGATTTGGGGGCAGCAGTTGGGAAAACGATATCGCTTCTCTGCGGGTGTTCATGGCGACCCTGCGCAAAAAGCTGGAACGCGGAAAAGACGGGCAGCAATACATACAAACACACATCGGAATCGGCTATCGGATGCTCCGCATCGAGTAAGTAATTCCTGAACTGAACATTCATGACTGAATGGAGTAGATTTCTTGTGGTCATTCCATTCTGCCCCAAATAAGCTGACCATCGTTGAAATAGCGAGGACTTGAAAGTCCTCGCTATTAGCATACATCGTCTTATATATTATATCTGTTTTTCCATCTTCGTTTTTTGCTGCTTTTCCCTACTTTCTAGCACACTCCCCATCAAGCCCCAAAAGGATTTTTAATCCATGATCCAGCTGCGGCAGAATGTACTCCAGACACTCCCGCACCGCCTTCGGACTGCCCGGCAGGTTGACGATCAGCGTGCGTTTACGGATCCCACTTGCCGCTCGGCTTAACATCGTCCGCTTTGTAAATTGTAAGCTGTATGCCCGCATCGCCTCCGGGATACCCGGAACCATCCGTTTCGCGACCGCCAGCGTCGCCTCCGGCATCACGTCGCGCGGAGAAAATCCCGTTCCGCCCGTTGTTAAGAGCAGATCGGCCTTTCCCTCATCGCAGATCTCCTTCATCGCCTCTTCCAACATCGCCTGGTCATCCGGCAGCACTTTCTGCCAGACCACCTCATAACCAGCCTCTCTCACCATTTCTGCGATTACCGGACCACTCACGTCCTCCCGTTTTCCCGCGTACCCGGAGTCACTGGATGTAATAATTGCTGCTCTCATTGGTTTCCCACCTCTCTTTGATCTCTTTCCTACGCTTCTTCCAGAATCTCCAGATTATCTCCCTCTTTGATCACGCCGCCGTGCAGCACCTTTGTAAATACGCCCTCGCGCGGCATGATGCAGTCGCCCATCGCCTGGAAGATCGCACACCCATGGTGGCATTCTTTTCCGATCTGTGTCAATTCCAGCACGACATCGTTGCATTTAAATTTTGTCCCGATCGGGAGCGTCTTGAAATCGATTCCTTCCACGACCAGATTTTCGCCGAATGCGCCGTCCTCGACCTTTGCACCGCGCGCGCGGAATTCCTGAATCCGGTCATATGAAAGAAGGCTGACCTGACGGTGCCATTTGCCCGCATGGGCGTCACCCTCGATTCCATAGTCCTCGATAAGACAGACCTGATGGACATTTTTCTTCTGAACACCTTTGATTTCACTGGTACACGTTGCGATTACTTTTCCCATGATTGTTTCCCCTTTTCTTTATCCATAAATTTTCCGATTTCATATTTCATATACGATATTTCACTTGTAACATTCCGCCGGCTCACACTTTCACCGCAGAAACCATAATCATAATCCTCACAAACACCCTGCTTATCCGCCTATCTGGGACATTCCCCGGTGTTCCCGATCCGTAAATTCCGTCTTTTCTCAAAATTATGTCCCTTCGGCTTTTCCGCAAGCGCCTGTCCGATCGCCCGGCGCAGGTCTTCATCGGTACCGCCGCCGCGCAGAATGGTCTTTAATTCTACCCCATTGTCATACTGGAGACAGGTCTTTAAGAATCCTTCTGAGGTCAGCCGGATCCGATTGCATTCGGAACAGAATTTATGGCTGACCGCGCTGATAAAACCGATCCGCCCCTGAAAGCCAGGGACTGCGAAATAATGGCACGGGCCATTTCCTGCCACGTCCCCGCACGGGGTAAAGGTTCCAAATGCCTCTTCCAGCGCATGCTTCAACGCATCTTCTTTCACAAAGGCAAACTGCGTTCCCATGCCGATCGGCATCATTTCGATGAAACGCACGTGCACGTTATGGTTTTTCGCCAGTTCCGCCACCTCTAAAAGCTTTTGCTCCTCGATCCCAAGCACCGGCACACAATTTATCTTGATCTGCATCCTGCCTTTCTGGATCGCCATCCGAAGGCCGCGTCTGACCGCTGCGATCTCATCCCGGCGTGTGAGCTGCCGGTACACCGACGCATCCAGCGTATCCAGGCTGATCGTGACTGAATCAACCCCCGCGTCCGCCAGCGCATCGTACATTTCTTCTAATAAAACACCGTTCGTCGTGATCGTCAGGCTCTTGATTCCCGGAATCTGTTTTAACGCTGCTGCTAACTCCGGCAGTCTCCGGCGCACCAGCGGTTCGCCTCCGGTCAGCTTGATTTTCTGAATGCCGTTCTCTGCCAGAATCTGGCAGACCCTCTCGATCTCACCAAACCGCAGGATCTCTTCATGGGAAATGCTGCCGATGCCTTCCTCCGGCATACAGTACACACAGCGCAGGTTGCATCGGTCGGTCACGGAGATCCGGACGTAATCGATCGTTCTGCCGTATCCGTCTATCATCGCACAAATTCCCCGCTCTTTCCTCCCGATTTTGCATCGAGATGTATCTCTCCGATCTCCATCCGCTTGTCGATCGCCTTGCACATATCATAAATGGTCAGAAGAGCCACGCTGACGCCGGTCAGCGCCTCCATCTCGACGCCGGTCTTTCCTTCCAGCTTAGCAGTACAAAGTGCCTTGATCGTCAGCTCTTTTCATCCACCTCAAAATCCACGCTGCATTTCGTGATGAGAAGTGTGTGGCACATCGGGATCAGGTGTGCGGTCTGCTTCACCGCCATGATTCCCGCCACACGCGCCACCCCCAACACATCGCCCTTGGCCAACCGTTCCCTCCAGAACCGCCTTCATGACCGCTTCATTGACGTGAATCTTGCCGGATGCCGTCGCCGTCCGGCTGGTAATCTTCTTTTCCGTTACATCTACCATGATCGCATTTCCCTTTTCATCAAAATGCGTTAATTTCTCTTCCATCTGTATCCTCCTTTTCCTCTTCTTCCGGCTCCAGAAAGATTTTCTCAAACGCTGCTTCTGCTGCCGCCTGCACTGCTGCTTCCATCCGGCGGAATTTTTCTAAAAACACCTTTCCCTCCGGCGTCAGCACAGAAAATCCGCCCTTGCTTCCGCCCGTCTGGCGCTCTAAAAACTGGATTCCCAGCTGCGCCTCCGCGATCTTGAGCATTTTCCAGCCCTTGCTGTAGGAAATATCCCGGATCTGACAGGCACCGAGCATTGAACCGCTCTCAGCAACTGCCTCCAGAAAATCCGCCGTCAGCGCGCTGAAGCATTCTTCCTCGCGGCTCAGCGAAATCGACGCCCGAAATGCCAGCTCCCCGCGCTTCTGCCTGTCTTTTTCGTAGGCAAGCAGCGATTCATAGTCCATTTTCGTGTTGGTGTCCAGTAAAACACCCGGATCTTCAACCTCGATCTCCCGGACACCTTCGCCCCACGCATCCATTGCGCCGCGGAGTCCTTTTCCGCCCCGATACGTTAAGATATGTCCAAACACTTCCTTCGACAGCATGACCGGGTGTCCTTTTTTCCCCTGACAGACCGGTACTGCCATGCTTCCGGGCGCCTGCGCCATCTTCTTGATTGTGTCCGCCGTGATCATCGGCACGTCGGCAGGGAACAACAGCACCCGATCGGCTTTTTTCTGGATATGGCGCAGTCCCATGCAGATTGAGCCGTACATCTGCGATGTCTCATACCGCTTGTTTCGGATACAGACCGCACCGCGGTGTGAAATATGACGTTCCAGCACATCTGCCTGATACCCGGTCACGACGACGATCGGCGAGATCCCCGCCTGCCGGATCGTGTCGATCTCCCTCTGTATCATCGTGGTCTGCCCCATCCGGAGCATCGGCTTTAATTCTTCCATGTGCGCCGACCGCCCTGCCGCCAGGATGATCGCACCTGTTTTCCCATCTGCCATACATATCCCCTTTTCTATCATTCTAACCTTCTTTTAAAAGCATGATATCTCCCGGTGCAATTTCCAGCCGGACGCGGTCGCCGCGCTGATACTGGTTTAGTGAATCACTCTGCTTATAGTCTACCTTCCACCAGATCACCTCGCGTTCCGGTGCATTTTCTTTGTCACCCGCTGCCCCTGCGTTTTCCACCGGACGCAGCAAAATATCCCACTCAAATGGCTGGCAGAGTGTATCCACCCACTCGCACGTAAATTCATTCGCACTGCCGCGCGCCGGGTAAAACTGGTGCGCCCGGATGCCGATATAGGCATGCTCCGCGGCAACCGCTTCTTCGGTCTGAAGCGTGAGTCCCCAGTCGAGCGCCTCCACCTCATATTCGCCGATCCGCCGGATCCGGCTGAAGTTTTTACAGCCTGTCAGCCGCGCCGCAGTGACATTTTCCGGCTTCTGGAAAATCGTCCGCGTCTCCCCCTTCATCGCCACCTGTCCGCGGTTTAAGATGATGCTCTTCTCGCAGAACCGATAGACCTCGTCCCGGCTGTGGCTGACCATCAGCACATCGCTCGTGTACCCGCGGAGTACCTCGCGCACCTGGAACTGCAGTTGTTCTTTCAGATAATAATCAAGCGCCGAAAATGGCTCATCCAGCATGATCACATCCGGCTCATAGACGAGAATGCGCGCCAGCGCCACACGCTGCTGCTGTCCGCCGGAAAGCTGAGACGGATACCTTTTTTCAAGCCCTTCTAATTTAAAGAGACGGATCATGCGGGCAACTGCCTCCTGTTTTTTCCTCCTTGCTGCCCGAAAGCCCCGCCGCAATGTTGGTTTCTACGGTCATATTCGGAAACAATGCATAATTTTGGAATAAATAACCGACTTTCCGCTTCTGCGGCGGCAGGTTGATGCGCTTTTCCGAATCAAAGAGCACCCTGCCATTTAACACGATCCGCCCTTCGTCCGGCGTCTCAATTCCGGCGATACACTTGAGCGTCATGCTCTTGCCGCTTCCGGAGGCGCCGAGAATGCCCATGACGCCGCCATCGGTGTTAAGCGATACGTCCAGCGAAAAGCCGGAAAATCTCTTTTTGATTACAGCCTGCAGGCTCATCGCGCGCCTCCCTTCTGTGCATCCGCTTCCCTGTCCGCAAACAGTTCCACCGAAACCTTTGCATCCTGACCGCCCGCTTCCACACTGTTTTCTTTCCTTTTTATGATTGCTGCGTCCGCGCATATCCCGCCGCGACAGCACATTCATCAGCACGACAACCAGGAAGGAAATCACCACGATGATCCACACATATTGGTATGCCATCGACATTTTTCCAGCCGCCACCTGTGAATAGATGGCAAGCGGCAGTGTCTGCGTCTTTCCGGCGATATTGCCCGCCAGCATCGCAGTCGCACCGAACTCGCCCAGTCCTCTTGCAAAGGCAAGGATCGCGCCGCTTAAGACGCCCGGCATCGCCGACGGCAGAATTACCTTCCAGAAAATGCGGCTCTCGGAAAATCCCAGCGTCCGAGCCGCATAGATAAGCGTCACATCGACCTGTTCAAACGCGCCCCGCGCCGCCCGGTACATAAGCGGAAATGAGATCGCCACCGCCGCGATCACCGTTGCCGCCCACGAAAATACAATCTTGACACCAAACAATTCCAGAAACAGCTGTCCGAGCGGTCGTTTTACACCGAAAATCATCAGCAGGAAGAAGCCTGCTACCGTCGGCGGCAGGACCATCGGAAGCGTCAGGATGCCGTCCAGCACCATTTTCACTTTCTCAGAGCGTGCCGATACCACCAGCCGCGCCATCCAGACTCCCAGAAAAAAAGCGTAATAATGATCGACAGCGTTGCTGTTTTCATCGATATCCATATCGGAGACCAGTCCATCTTTCTTCCCCCATTTCCTATGAAATGTACTCTCGGAGTCTTCTCGATTGAATTCAAGTCGAACGTCCGTGAGACTTGGCGCGTGATTCTGGTCAGCGAAGCTGACATATTCCTATCAGAATCACTGCGCATCCTCGCGGAGCGTTTATCTCAGTCGGAGAATGGACTCCCACTGAGACAAATTTGCTATTACTCACCACCTGAAGAGGTGGGAGTCTTCTCGACTGAGATAAAAACTGCCGCAGAACACCTGGTTTTCAGCGGACCCTGCATTCTGCGGCGGATTTTATTCCATACGTTGTTCACTGTCTGTCCTTCGCCGTCCTGTTTTCTGTTCACACAGTCGGCTGCATATCCCAGGCAGCCATCGCTCCCGGCTTATTTATTTGCTGTGAAGCCATACTCCGCAAAGAAGGAGAGCGCATCATCAGTTCCCAGATAATCTACAAACTTCTGTGCTGCATCTTTCTTTGTGCTTGCGCTTACAACGCCAACCGGATAGATAACCTTCGATACGCTTCCTTCCGGTGCATATCCGATAACCTTTACCTGGTCAAACTGGTCGCTGGTGGTTGCATCGGTCAGGTACACGATACCTGCATCAGCGCTTCCGGCTGCTACCCAGCTTAAAACCTCGGTTACGTTGGTACCAAAGCTTGTCTTAGCCTCTACATCATCCCACATACCCAGGTTCTCAAAGGCTTCCTTGGAGTACTGTCCAACCGGAACACTCTCTGGATCGCCGAGTGCAATCTTCTCTGCCTTTGTAATATCCTCAAAACCGGTAATTCCCAGTGTGGAATCCTTCGGAACGATCAGGGCGATCTTATTTTCCAGAAGCTCTACGACAGAATCTGCATCAACCAGTCCCTCGTCCTCCAGCGCGTTCATCTGCTTCATCGCTGCGGAGAAGAATACGTCTGCATCTGCGCCCTCTTCAATCTGGGTCTGCAGCTTTCCTGAACTGTCAAAGGTAAAGCTCAGCTTGATGTCCGGATTCTCTTTCTCAAATGCCGGCTGAATCTTGTCTTCCATAACGTACTGAAGGCTGGCTGCTGCCGCTACCAGAATCTCCTGCTGGTCGCCGGTTGCCTCTGCTTCTGCTTCGGTCTCTTCTGTCTCAACTGCCTCCGTTTCCGGTGCTGCTGTCTCAGCCGGTTTGCTGGATGAACATGCGGTCAGGGATGCTGCCGCCATCGCTGCTGCCATTACAAGTGCCCACGTTTTTGCTCATATCTTGGTTCCTCCCTCATTTCACGCACATGCTTCCGGCGTCCTCCTCGTTCCGATTTCTCACACCGTAACAATGTTTTTTTCACTCTTCCGTTATTTTCGTAAAATTATAATGATATTTACTAACCAAATAGTAGCACGTAGCACTTTTTTTTAGTCAATCTTTACTATGATTCTTATTCAACGCTCATATCCATTATACACATCAAAAAATAACGCAGCGCTTTTCTGCATCTTCCCATTTATTCCTATGGATTTTTCAATTTTTCTTTTCAAACCTTTTCGTCTATTTTCATGAAATTATTACAATAATTTTTCATATATTTTGTTTTTTATTTTACTTTTTCATGTTCTTGAAATCACTTTCATTCAACTACGCCGCCGTTTCGGTCTCCTTACCGGTCACACGCTTCCCGATCCGTGGCAAAGTCTTCCACCAGCACATCCATAATACCGCCGCAGACCATTCCTTCATCTTCCGCCGCCTCGCCGGTCAGATCCACATGAACTACTTTGTACCTGCCGCTTCCGATCAGGGAACGCGCCTCCCCCAAGCACTGCCGCCTCGCTGCAGCCACCGCCGATGCTGCCGAGAATCCGTCCGTCCCGGTAGACGAGCATCTTCGCGCCTGCCCCCCGCGGGAGGAACCCTTTGATTCAATCACCGTGACCACTGCTTTCGGCTCATCCGGCTCTTCTGCCAGGCGTTTCAGCACGTCAAAATCCAGATCGGAACGGTTTTTCCAACACGTTTGTCTTCCCGATCCATGCGCTTTACCTGTATGATCTCCGCCAGAATCGAGATCGCGATCTCCTCCGGCGTCACACCGCCGATCTTTAAACCGATCGGGCTCTTTAAACGGCTCATCCGCTCCGGAGCATAGCCTTCTTCCAGAAGCTCCTGTTTCACAATGCCGACGCGGCGTCTCGAACCGATCATGCCAAGATATGTCGGTTCTTTTCCTTTTCCTATCATCCGCAGGCAGTCCGCATCGTGGCGGTGTCCGCGCGTGACGATACAGATATAGTCACTCTCCTGAATCTTGAGTTCTTTAATTGCATGTCCAAAGTCATCACAGATCACCTTTCTCCGCCATCGGGAAACGTCCCGGATTTCGCGAAGGAAAGGCGGTCGTCCACCACAGTTACCAGGAACCCGACGCGCGCGCCAAAAGTTCTGCCACCGGAAGCGCCACATGACCGCCG
>ENA-OQES01000364-OQES01000364.1-human-gut-metagenome-genome-assembly--contig:-NODE-364-length-19385-cov-5.153027_pt1 | contig 19385 bp, 15 predicted proteins | sample MGYA00242798_ERZ504641 | MGnify/ENA primary metagenome ERZ504641 (study PRJEB26092, sample SAMD00036327) | human gut metagenome | host: Homo sapiens | study: EMG produced TPA metagenomics assembly of... | reverse complement strand
GTATGACCTTATCGACGAAGCCGCCGGACACGGTTTTCTTGTGCGCGGCACATCTTTTGACCATTGCAGCGGAAACACCTTGAAAGACCGCATCGGTCTGCGCACCATGCTGGACGCAGTAGAGAACGGTCGGATTGAAGCCGTGATGGTGCGCGATTTGGAGCAAATCAGCCGCAACAGCTACATACTGGTGGGAGTTATTGAAATTCTGCGTCAGAATGATGTCTACCTCATCACCACCGAATGTGACCTGAACGCCGAACTCATCAACAGCGGGCTGGAACGCTTTGTCGGCGACCGCTTCACGCGGGCATCTTTCGGCAAGCCGCGCTTTGATGTCCGTCTGCCGCTGATGGACCAGTTTTGAGGTGCCGCTATGACAGAATACAAAGTATGGGCGTTCGCCCGCAGTGCGGCGCCGAACCTGCCGGCGCTGGAAGAACAGCTTGCAGAAGTCATGCGCGAAGCCGACAGGCGCGGTTACATCATCGTCAACTCCTGCATGGAGCAGAAGTACGGTACCGAATTCTGGCGCCCGGCTTTGTTCGCCATGCTCACCGCTGTGCAGCAGGGGCGCGTCAACGCCATTATGGTGCAGAGCCTTGATCGTTTGAGTCATGACATTACAACCTTGTACCGCATCCTGCGCTTTCTGCAAAATTACGATGCAGTGGTGATTACGACCGAGACCAATCTACAATATGAACTCTATCTGACAGGGTTGGAGAGTCGGATCCTGGCTCGTACCGCGCGAACCGGAAAAAGAGTGCCGTGGGAGGTGGCTGTCGATGCAGATTGACTCGTTTCCCGTAAGGCTGGAACAGGAGCTGAAATATGCACTGGCCTATGCCGCGCTGGTATCCGCTGCCGCAAACGGAAGATTGCCTAGGGACATCTGCCAGCGCACAAATGTTGGTTATGCCCGGAAATGCGGCGTTTTGCGCCGAGAAGTTTAGTGGTTCTCGTGAATAGCTTTTGACCTGCCTTTCGGGTATGTTGTATGTGACAAAAAGAATGTCACAGCGTCAAACTTGGAGGAAATAGTATGCTGCAAGTCCAAGTCATCCAGCCAATACAGCAACAGCCGAAGCGTCTGCGCGTGGCGGCCTATGCCCGTGTCAGCAGTGATTCCGAGGATCAGCTGAACTCGCTGTCTGTGCAGGTGGATTACTACACTCATCTGATACAGGAAAATCAAAACTGGGATTTTGCCGGGATCTATGCCGATGAAGGCATTACCGGCACCAGCACCAAACACCGTGAGCAGTTCAACCGTTTGATGGACGACTGCCGCGCCGGGCTGATTGACCGTGTGCTGGTCAAATCGGCATCCCGATTCGCCCGCAACACGGCGGATGCGCTGGCATCGGTGCGCGAAATGAAAAGCCTTGGCGTAACGGTAGTTTTTGAAAAAGAAGGCTTTGACACCGAAACTGCCAACGGCGAAATGATTCTCAGTATGATCTGCTCCGTTGCGCAGGAAGAATCACTCTCCATCTCCAAGAACATGAAATGGGGCATACGCAAACGAATGCAGAGCGGAACCTATGTAACTGTATCCACACCGTTTGGCTATCGACAAGAAAACCGCAAATTGATTCCCTATGAACCTGAAGCTCTTGTTGTTCGCTTTATTTATGCGCAGTATTTGGCAGGGGAGAGTGTAGCAAGAATCACAAAATTGCTGAATAGTCAATATCCCAAAGAAGCCGGAGCATGGAATCCTCCCGCAGTACAGAGTATTCTTACCAATGAAAAGTACCGTGGAGATACCTGCTGCCAAAAACGCTATACGCCGGATACATTACCCCTGCAAAAGAAACGCAATAAGAGTCAACTCCCAAAATATTATATCCAAGAAAGCCATCCTGCCATTATTATGCCGACAGATTTTGAGAAAGTACAAGCACTGCTTTCACAAAAGCGCACACATCGTTCACAGATGCACAGCTATCCGCTTACAAAAATGGCTGTCTGCCAATTTTGTGGAAAAATGCTTTCGCCCAAGACCCGTGCAAAATGGTGTGCGGGTCTGGAACTGCAAGACGCATATCGTGGATTCAACCCAATGCCCCATAAAGCCTGTTTACGAAACGGAGCTTATGGGCATTTTGGTCAATGTACAACAAACTTTTCGAAAATCGAGCGACACTGTTTCTCCCAATCTTTAACGACTTGCAGCGAATACAGGACATCAAGAGTATGCAGAATGAAGCAAGTAACGTGGTGCATACAGAAATATTACAGATATCAAAGCAACTGCACAACCTGACACGTATCCATGCACAGGGTTATATAGAGGAAACAGTCTACCAAGAACGTCGCATCCGAATAGAACAACAGCTTGCGGAAAAGAAAAAGTGCCTAACCTGCCAGAAACAGAATGGAACTGCAGAAAAGGCGCTCTATCAAACAAAACAAATAGACCGTTATATTCAAAGCCATACGGCATTGACGGAGTTTGATGAAGAGGCTATGAGGACAATTGTAAAGAAAATTGTTGTCAGTAACGAAGCCTTTGTATTCGAACTGCCGAACGGTTTACATCTGAAGGAGAAGCGATAATGAAAAAACGATACCTTCCGTTTGGTTATGCGGTTCGAGACGGCAACATTGTGGTAGACACAGAGCAGAGGACAATAGTGCAAAACATTTTCACAGCGTACCTTGCAGGAAATACGTTCCAGCAAATCGCTAAGTCTATAATCTCCAAAGGCATTGAGTACCACCAGAATGATGCAGAATGGAATAAAAATACTATAAGCCGCATTTTGGGAAAACGAAACTTACTGTGGGACAGACAGGTATCCACCAATTGTCACGAAAGAAATATTCCGGCAAGCGGCACAAGTTCGGTCTGCCAAGGCATCGGCGTACTCTGCAGCTCTTGCGCCATTTCGCAAGGATATACAATGTGGTTGCTGCGGCGAAAGGCTGTATTGGCATGGAAAAACATATCAGTGGCATTGTCGACAGTGCAGAATGTGGAGCGCACCGATAGAAGAAGCGGTGTTATCCGAAGAAATCACTCAAAGGTTAAAATGGCTACAGGAAAACAGCTTTCAGATTCGAACACCTGATACCCACTCTGTTGTTAGATCCATGGATTCTGCTCACCTTGACCGAAAAATTCAACGAAAAATCGCAACAAATAAGTTTGACGAAGATGACCTTGTAGCTGCAATCCTGCACCGGGCGGAGCTGGAATACGAATTCTGCTCTGCAGGAGATGCCGACCCGGCAACCTTGCTGATACAAAAAGCGTGTACCGAGTATAAGCCGACAGAGGGATTTTCCGGAAACCTTTTATAAGGAGGTCGTCAGCAAGGTCATCCTGTACCGCGACACCCATATTGAATTCAAACTGCAGAACGGACAAATTGTGTAAGAGGAAACGCCATGAACAACATGAGGATCATTGAGATTCCCGCCTCCATGAGGGAAAGCTCCGGACGGAAAAACGCTGTGCGCAAGCTGCGGGTGGCGGCCTACTGCCGCGTCAGCACCGAGGAAGAAGAACAGCAGGGCAGTTTTGAAATCCAGAAGTTGTACTACACCGAGAAAATTTGAATCAACCCCGGAGTGGGAGGTAGCGGGCATTTACGCAGATGATGGTATTTCCGGTGTGCATACAAAGAAGCGCGATGGTTTCAACCAGATGATTCAGGACTGCAAGAAGCACAGAATCGACCTTATATTGACGAAATCTATTTCACGGTTTGCCCGCAACACGCTGGACAGCATCCAGTACGTCCGAATGCTGAAGCAGATGGGAATCGCGGTGGTATTTGAAAAAGGGAACATCAACACCGCCACCATGAACTCTGAGATGATCCTCACCGTACTGAGCGCCTTTGCCCAGGCCGAAAGTGAGTCAATTTCCCAGAATGTAGCCCGCGGTAAGCGCATGGGATATAAGCACGGTAAATTCGCCTTCCCTTACGGCAGAATCATCGGCTATCGAAAAGGGGCGGACGGCAAACCGGAGATCATCCCGGAGCAGGCTGAAATCATTCGGCTGATTTTCAACAGTTACCTGCAAGGGGACAGCCTGCAAAGTATCAAGGCAAAGCTGGAAACGGCGGGCGCACTCACAGCCCGCGGCAACACCGCATGGTCAGCGCAAAGCATCCAGCGTATCCTGCAAAATGAAAAATACTGCGGTGATGTGCTGCTGCAAAAGACCTTTACCGAGGATGTCTTGACCGGGGTTCATAAGAAAAACACCGGACAGCTTCCGCAATACTACATTGAAAATTATCATGAGGGTATCGTCAGCAAACAGATGTTCCGAGAGGTGCAAACTGAGATTGCCCGCCGAAACAGCAAGTCGGCAGCCAACCAACGCAAGCGCCGCCGGGGTCGCTATAACAGCAAATATGCCTTGACCGAACGGCTGGTCTGCGGTGACTGCGGCAGCCCTTACAAGCGAGTGACTTGGAATATTCACGGCAGAAAGCAAATCGTCTGGCGGTGCGTGAATCGCATTGAGTATGGAACGAAATTTTGCGGCAGCTCGCCGTCCATCCCGGAAGAAGAATTGCACCGCGCCATTTTGAAAGCGGTACAGGGTTTGGCGGCAAACTTCACTCATGAAGTCGCTGCCCAGATCAATGGCATCCTACATGACATCCAAACCGGCGAAAGCACAAAGCCCAATTTGCAGGAGCAACTGGAACAGACCCAGCAGGAATTCGACCGTCTGCTGGAAATGTCCTTGGACTTCGATGAGGATACTTCGTTTCTGGATGACAGGTTGAAAAAGCTGAATAATAAAATTAAGAGCCTGAAAAAAGCCATCGAGGACAGCGCCACCCGACAGGAAAAAGCCAGACAGCCGGAAATACTGCTGTCAGCCAAAGACCTGCAAATTCAAGAATACGATGATGCGCTGACCGCGAGGATTATTGAGAAAATTACGGTGAGGTCGCGTAATGAAATTGAAATACGGTTCATCGGCGGCCACAAAAAGACCATGCGGCTGGCATAAAAATAAAGAGGGCATACCCAATCGGAGATAACGCAATTTTCGATTGGGTATGCACTTTTTCACTTTTATCGGAAAGAGGTAGCTATGAAGCTGGGAGAGAAAATCAAGCTGGTTCGTAAGCACAGAGGACTAACGCAGCGGGAACTGGGAGAACGACTGCACTTGGATGAAAACGCAGCAAATCGCATTGCCCAATATGAATCAGGATTCCGAACGCCCAAAGAGAGCAGAACCAAAGACATAGCCAAAGCGTTGAATGTTCGCGAAGAAAATTTCTTTACAAGGGCAGAAACACCGGAGGACATTATTCGCTTGATGATTTGGTATGACTGGGAACATGGCTGCGGCGGGAGCGTTCCGATTGACACGATTCTGTTTTTTGATAATTTTGAGGAAGTGGAAAAATTATTGAAAGAGTGGTATAGCCAAAAGGAAAAATTAAGGGCGAGGAAAATTACAGGAGCAGAGTATCTGGGATGGATGCTGCAGTGGCCCTTCAGCGAAAGAAAACAATAAAATTTCTCTGCATCGTTGATTTTCAACTTTCAAAACAGGGTATCTTTTTTATCACACTCACACAAAAAGCTGTGGCAAAGATATTGCCACAGCTTTTTTCTTTGTTGTATCGCACAAAATCGGCAAAGGCAGTGACCGATTTTCAAAGTGCGTTTTATTGAGATGTCCAACTGCTTCCGGGCGGTTGGAATTTTTTTGTTGCCAACCTTTTCTGCTGCTTTCAGAATGTTAAGGCAATACCGCATAATTCTAAGTGCGGCAGCCGCCGGAGCGGTGCTTGAGCCGTTAGGCGGGAATTGTGCGGTATTGCCTTAAATTTCCCCGCAGCCGGAGACCGTGGAGTGGTTCATGCCCATCCTGTAAAATCAGAAACCGGGCACAGAATTGCAGCGGGCACTTGCAATCCGGGCGGAAAACAGGTATAATAGCAACTGTTACCTGTCTCAGTAGCTCAGCTGGATAGAGCACACGCCTCCTAAGCGTGGGGCCGGAGGTTCAAATCCTCTCTGGGACGCCAGAAAGCACCGCTGCAAGCCTTTTTTCGGGTCTTGCAGCGTTTTTTGTTCCTCCTTCTCCCGGTAATTTCACTTCTGTTACCGGGAGATTTTTATACGCCGCAAGCTTTTTTCGTGATGGCGTTGGATTCGGCAAGGACGCATTGTTTACAATTTGGCGGTGGATTATCCCGCGCAGGGTGTGGTACAATATAAACCACACTGAAAATGCAGGGGCCGATGCTCACCATTGACCCGTGAACCTTGCGGCGGCCGCTATGTGCCGCGGGCGAACCATGTCGCCCTTACATTCTCGACGCAGGAAAGCCGCGCTGCATCTATTATAATTAAAGGGGTGTTTACCATGTGTACAGCTGCAACCTATACAACTGACAGTTTCTACTTTGGCCGCAATCTCGATTATGAATTTTCCTACGGTGACGAGGTCACCGTCACGCCGCGGGCCTACCCGTTTAGCCTGCGCTGCATGGGGGATTTCCGCACAAAATATGCGATGATCGGCATGGCCTACGTGGCGGGGGAGTACCCGCTCTACTATGACGCCGTCAATGAGAAGGGCCTGGGCATCGCAGGGCTGAACTTTGTCGGCAATGCAGTCTACCACCCGGCACAGGATGGCAAAAGCAACGTCGCTCAGTTTGAGCTTATCCCCTGGATGCTGGGCAGCTGTGCGACGCTGGCCGAGGTGCGCACGCTGCTTGCAAAAACCAACATCGTCAATATCCCGTTCAGTGAGCAGCTGCCCCTCGCGCAGCTGCACTGGCTCATTGCCGACAAAACGGGGAGCATCGTGGTGGAGTCCACCGCCGACGGCCTGCACATCTACGATAACCCCGTCGGTGTACTGACGAACAATCCGCCGTTCCCGCAGCAGCTTTTCGCACTGAACAACTACCGCGCACTCTCGCCGCGCACGCCTGCGGTTGCGTTTGCGGGCGGCCTTGACCTGCCCGTCTACAGCCGCGGCCTCGGCGCACTGGGCCTGCCGGGCGATCTGTCCAGCCAGTCCCGCTTTGTGCGTGCGGCCTTTGTGCGGATGAACGCGAAATCCGGCAGTGGCGAGGCCGAGAGCGTCGGGCAGTTCTTCCACATCCTGCACGCTGTCGAGCAGCAGCGCGGCTGCTGTGAGCTGGACGGCGGCAAGTACGAGATCACCCTGTACACCAGCTGCTGCAACGCCGACAAGGGCATTTACTACTACACGACCTACGGCAACCACCAGATCACTGCCGTCGATATGCACCGGGAAAACCTTGACGGGGACAGGCTGGTCCGCTATCCGCTGGTACAGGGCGAACAAATTGCGCTGCAAAACTGATTTTACACCCAAAACGTGAAAAAAGCGCTTGCAACGTGCAGCAAACTATGCTATACTGTACGGTGCATGAGACTTTTCACGTCACGACGGCGTGGATAGAAATAGAAGGAGTGCTAATCTAATGAACTGGTATGAGATCGTTCTCGGCGTCGTCCTCATCGCCGTGTCCGTGTTGATCGTTGTTTTCACCCTCGCGCAGGAGCAGAAGGGCCAGGGCCTGTCCGGCGCGATCATGGGCGAAAGCTCCGCCACGATGGCAGCAGGCCGTGAGCGCGGCGTGGACGCCAAGCTGGCCAAGCTGACCAAGATCTGCGGCGTTGTTTTCTTTGTCGTCACGCTGGTCGTCTGCGTTTTGAGCGCGCGCCTGTGATTTTGGCAGGGTAACAAAGATGAAAAGGGTCCGCCAAGCGCTTTGGCTTTGTAAGCAGCGCCCCGGCGGGCCGTTTTTTGTGGATGTATATAAGGGTAGGGCACCGTCGGATGGCGGTGCGACGTAAATTAAAGGAGCAACTATGACACCGTTACAGAAATCTATTTTAAACGCGGTCAAGCGCCGTCCCATGACGCTGCGCGAACTGCAGAACAACCTGCAGGTGGACAACTCCCGCCTGCGCACCACCGTTTCCGCTATGGTCGCCACCGGCGAGCTGTCGATGCGCAATGGCACCTATGTGCCCGGCTTTGCGACCTATGAGAATGCTGCAGCCCCCAACACGATTCCCTGCACGCTCGTCAAGCTGGCCGCGCGCTTCGGCTTTGCCAGCCGCGACGACGGCGAGGGCGACATCTTCATCCCGGGCCGCGCGCTGCACGGCGCAATGCCCAACGATAAGATCAACGTCAAGCTGTTCGACCACCCGCGCGTGGAGGGCTCCTCCGAGGGCGAGGTCGTCGAGGTCACGGTCCCGAACAACCGCTTTGCGGGCACGGTCTGCCTGTCCGAGGATGGCCGCATGGCCGTGGAGCCGGACGGCTGCCGCAACGTGAAGTTCCTGCTGGCCAAGCAGGGGAGCGAGGGCGTGCACCTGGGCGACAAGGTCGGCTTCCTCATCACCCACCGCGGCAACCGCCACAGCGACCACCGCGCCGCCGTTGTCGAGAAATTCGGTTCCTCCGACTATGCGTCCGAGTGCGCCAAGGCCATCCTGTATGGCCGCAGCGTCCGCCAGGAGTTCCCGCCGGAGGTGCTGGAGGAGGCCCGCGCCTACGACAACGCCACGGTTGACCCCGCCGAGGCCGCGAAGCGCCTGGACCTGCGCGGCATTCCCATCTTCACGATTGACTCCGCCGAGACGAAGGACATCGACGACGCCATCAGCCTGCAGAAGCTGGACGACGGCTACGAGCTGGGCGTTCACATTGCCGACGTCAGCCACTATGTCCGCCCCGGCACTGCGCTGAATGAGGAAGCGTTCGAGCGCGCGACGAGCATTTACTACGCCGACAAGGTCATCCCGATGCTGCCGACCCAGCTGTCCAACGGCATCTGCTCGCTGAACGAGGGCGAGGACCGCCTGGCGTTCTCCTGTCTGATGCGACTGGACGAGAATGGCGAGATCCGCAGCTACAAGTTTGTCAAGAGCGTCATCTGCAGCCGCGTCAAGGGCGTGTACAAGGAGATCAACGCCCTGCTGGAGCCCACGGAATCTGAAACAGACGCCGACCTGACCGACCTCAAGACGAAATATGAGGCCGTGCTTGACCAGCTGCCCACGATGGACGAGCTGTACCGCAAGCGCCTGGTCCTGCGCAAGGCCCGCGGCGGCATGGAGATCGAGTCCAACGAGGCTAAGCTCGTCATGGACGAGAACGGACGCTGCATCGACATTGTCAAGCGTGACCGCGGCACGTCCGAGTGCATGATCGAGGAGTTCATGCTGCTGGCGAACCAGTGCGCCGCCAACGCGGGCCGCACGAACAAGGTCCCGTTCGTCTACCGCGTGCACGAGGCTCCCGACGCCGAGAAGATGGAGAAGCTGTCCGCCACGCTGTTGGCCTGCGGCCTGAACGCCAAGTTCAAGAACCCCATCCCGACGCAGCTCGAGCTGGCGGCCCTGCTGGACGAGACCCGCGGCCAGCCCATCCAGATCCCCGTCCACACCGGCATTCTGCGCAGCATGCAGAAGGCCCGCTACGCCCCGCAGCCCCTGGGCCACTACGGTCTGGTGCTGGCGGATTACGCCCACTTCACCAGCCCCATCCGCCGCTACCCCGATTTGGCGATTCATCGTATTTTGACCGAGATGCTGAACGGTGTCTCCGCCAGCCAGCTGCAGCGCGACTTCAACGAGTTTGCCCAGCAGGCCAGCGAGAAGTCCAGCAAGCAGGAGGTCGCCGCCGTGCGCATTGAGCGCGATGTCGAGGACCTGTACAAGGCCGAGTATATGCACAACCATCTCGGTGAGGTCTACACCGGCACGGTGGCCGGTATCACGCCCCGCGGCGTCTTTGTTGAGCTGGACAACACGGTGGAGGGCTTTGTCCCCGCCGCGCAGCTCTGCAAGGGTGAACCGCAGGTCATCGACGGCGTCAGCATGCTGGACCCGCTGACCGGCAAGAGCTGGATGCTGGGTTCTTCCATGAAGATCCGGGTCGCGGCCGCCGATGTGGCGCTGGGCCGTATTGATTTTGAGTATATGGTGGAGTAATTTCCCGCGCCATACAATAGAAAACTCCCTGTCCGCACCGGGCAGGGAGTTTTTTGCGTCTTATATCACCTTATGCTCCATCCATTTCCCGCGGGCAAACCGCACAAGGAAACACAGGCTGCGGCAGATCCAGTCGATGAACATACCGAACCAGACGCCGGTCAGTCCTAAGTGGAACTGCAGAACGAAGATGTAGCTCAGAATCACGCGGAACAGCCACATGCTGACGATGCTGACCGACATCGTAAACTTGGCGTCGCCGCCCGCGCGCAGGGCGTTGGGCAGGGTAAAGCTCGTCGCCCAGAAGAAGATGCTGAACAGATTGAACCAGTGGACCACGTGGGTACACATGGCGGATGCCTCCGCCGAGAGATTGAACCAGGTCACGACCTCGGGCATCAGGAAGAACAGCGCCGCGTTCGTGACGGCCAGCCCCGTGATGGCGATGCCCAGCAGCGTGACGGAATAGCGCTGCGCCTGCTTTTTCTCGCCTGCGCCAAGGCACTGCCCGATGACCGGGATCATGGCAAGGCTCATCGTGTTGCCGGGGATGTTCGCCAGCGTCGAGACCGAGTTTGCCACGGCATTGGCCGCGATGGCCGAGGTGCCTAAGGTAGATGTCAGGCTGCTGACACACAGCTTACCGATCTGGAACATGCCGTTTTCCAGACCCGACGGGATGCCGATGGACAAAATCTGCATGATGGGTCTGCGCCGGGGCCGCAGGTCAGCGAAGCGCTGCACGCGCAGGGGATTGTGCAGGTCCTGGTTCTGCCACAGGATGAACACCGCGGCGAACACACGCCCGATCAGCGTGGCCAGCGCCGCGCCGATAACGCCCATGCCGAAACCGTAGATCAGCAGCGCGTTGCCCGCAATGTTGATGACGTTCATGACAAGGCTGGCCAGCATACTGATGCGGCTGTTGCCCTGCGCACGGAACAGCGCCGCGCCGCCGTTGTACAGGCCGATGAAGGGGTAGGACACCGCACTGATAAGGAAGTACTGCTGCGCAAACCGCATGACATCCTCATCAATGCTGCCGAACACCATCCGAAGGATCGGGCGGGAAAACAGCATACAGACAACACCCACCGCAACCGTAGAGATGCCCAGCACGCTGTACAGCTGGGCGGCGCTGCGGCTGGCGTTTTCCTCATCACGGCGGCCCAGATACTGGCTGGCAATGACTGCACCGCCGGTAGCCAGCGCGGACAAAATCTGAATAATCAAAATATTCAGGCTGTCCACGAGCGATACGCTGGAGACAGCGGCCTCACCCACACCGGCGACCATCAGCGTGTCGGCCATGCCCATCGTGACGCTTAATGTCTGCTCCAGCAGCAGGGGCCAGATCAAGGCGAACAGCGCCCGTCTGGTAAACAGAGGGCCTTGTGATTTTGCAGTGGCTGTCATGGTAAACTCCCATCCTCTTTTACTTGGATTTTACCATTAGTATACAGCAAAATCTATGCGAAATCAAGGATTTGACACTTGTACAAAAAAGTGCCAGCAAACGCTGTAGCTGCGCCCTGTACAGCAAAAATCCACAAAAATCAATCGAAAGGATTTTGTCCACTTTTGCGGCGACAAAAATGCCCGGCCACAAAAGCTTGTGGCCGGGGCAGATCATGCGGCGGCTTGCAGGAGCCGCAGAAGGGCGGTGGTTAGAAGTCGACCTCGGTGTCGTAGTAGCAGCACTTCAGCAGCTTTTCCATCTCCTCCTGGGTCGGCTGGCGCGGGTTGGAGCCGGTGCAGGCATCGGCAATCGCGTTCTTTGCGATCTCGGGCAGTCTCTCGAGGAATACGTTCTCGGGGACAAAGCCCTGCTCGGCAGGGTAGGAGTCGGGGCCGTAGTGGCCGATGCAGTGCGGGATGTTCAGATCGTCGTTCATGCCGCGCAGATACTGGATGAGCAGCGCGACCTTCTCGTCGTCGTTCCCGCCGCCCAGGTGCATCTTGTCGGCAATGACCACCGTAGCGTGCCATTTGGCGGTGGGGTCCTTCGCGTTGTAGGCGATGACCTTGGGCAGGTACATGGCGTTGGCTGCGCCGTGGATGATGTGTGCGCCGTAATCGGCAAACGCCGCGCCGGTCTTGTGGGCCATGCTGTGTACGATGCCGAGCAGCGCGTTCGAGAACGCCATACCGGCCAGGCACTGGGCATTGTGCATCGCGTCGCGCTTATCCATATCGCCGTTGTAGCTGCCGACCAGATCCGCCTGGATCATCTCGATGGCGTGCAGGGCCAGCGGATCGGTAAAGTCGCAGTTCGCGGTGGAGACGTAGGCCTCGATGGCGTGGGTCATGGCGTCCATGCCGGTGTGGGCGACGAGCTTCTTGGGCATCGTGTGGGCCAGCTCGGGGTCAACGATGGCGACATCGGGCGTGATCTCAAAGTCGGCAATGGGGTACTTGATGCCCTTCTGGTAATCGGTGATGATCGAGAAGGCCGTGACCTCGGTGGCCGTACCGGAGGTGGAGGAGATGGCGCAGAAGTGGGCCTTGCGGCGCAGCGGCGGGATGCCGAACACCTTGCACATATCCTCAAACGTGATGTCGGGATACTCGTACTTGATCCACATGGCCTTGGCTGCGTCGATGGGGGAGCCGCCGCCGATTGCGACGATCCAGTCGGGCTGGAACTTTTCCATGGCGGCAGCACCCTTCATGACCGTCTCCACGGACGGGTCGGGCTCGATGCCTTCAAACAGCTCTACCTCCATGCCGGCCTCTTTTAAGTAGGCCTCGGCGCGGTCCAGGAAGCCGAAGCGCTTCATCGAACCGCCGCCGACGCAGATCATGGCTCGCTTGCCGGGCAGCGTTTTCAACGCTTCCAGCGCGTGGGGTCCGTGGTAAAGGTCACGGGGTAAAGTAAATCTAGCCATAGGGTTTGCCTCCTTTAAAAATAGCTCTCTCGGACTTTGATAATTAAATATCAAAATCTGCTATTAACAGTATACACCTTATGTGTCTAAACGGTCAATCGACAATACAGAGAATTTTCCGGCGATAATTCAGCATTTTGCCAGTGGAACACTCATAGGCTGTTCTATGGGGAAGGGGGGCGGACTATGCGTCCGATCACGCCGCAGCAGAATACAAAAATGCGCCTGCGCATGCGGCTTTTGGCGGCGGTGCTGGCGGTGGGGTGCCTGGGCGGGCTGACGGTGCGGCTGTTTGTGCTGATGCTGCGCGACCCCGGCGGCTACGCGGCACGCGCCGCCGACCAGCAGCTGCGCGGGGCCACGCTGCCCGCCGCCCGCGGGGAGATCTATTCCGCCGACGGTACGCTGCTGGCCGCCAGCGAGACCTGCTGGACCATCCGCGCCGCCCCGCGGGAGATGGCCGACGACGCCGTAGAACCGGCTGCGCGGGCGTTGAGCGAAATTTTAGAGCTGGACTACGCCGATACGCTGGCCAAATTCAGCCAGCGAACCTCCAACGACTGCCTGCTGCGCCGCCGCGTGGATAAGACGATGGCCGACGCTGTGCGGGACTGGTGCCAGGCGAACGGTGTGGACGGCATACAAATTCGGCAGGATACCCGCCGCGTCTACCCGCAGGGGGATTTTATGGGCGGCATTTTAGGCTTTACCGACGTGGACAACGCGGGCCTGTGGGGGCTGGAGCTGCGCTACAACGACGAATTGACCGGGCAGAACGGGCGCATCCTGACCGCCAAGAACGCCTGGGGCTACGATATGCCGACCCACTACCAGACGCTGGTGGACGCCGTGCCCGGCAGCACGTTGACGCTGACCATCGACGCGAACATTCAGCACTGGCTCGAAAGCGCACTGTCCGCCGCTGTGACGGAGCATCATGTGGCCGAGCGCGGCGTCGGCATCGTGATGGACGTCCACACCGGGGCCGTGCTGGCGATGTCCTGCCAGCCCGACTACGACCCGAACGCGCCGCGGACCCTTATAAACAAGGAAGTCCGTGATGCTGTGAATGCCCTGACCGGCGAGGAGCGCAGCGCCGCGCTGCAAAAGGCCCAGCAGGCACAGTGGCGCAACAAGGCCATCAGTGACTTGTATGAGCCGGGCAGTGTGTTCAAGCTCATCACGGCGTCGGCGGCGCTGGACTCCGGGGCGTGTAAGGCCACGGACTATTTCACCTGCGCGGGTAAAATAACCGTCGCAGGCACGCGGTTCCGCTGTGCAAACGGGCATATCCACGGCACCGAGACCTTCGCCCGGGGGCTGGCTGTCAGCTGCAACCCCTGCTTTATCCAGATCGGTGCGCGGCTTGGAAAAGAACGTTTCTGCGATTACTTTGCGGCCTTCGGCCTGCGGGAGGCCACGGGCATCGACCTGCCGGGCGAGGTCAGGCGCAGCGAATACTACACCGCGGACCGGATGGGCCCGGTGGAGCTGGCGAGCTGCTCGTTCGGGCAGAGCAGCAAGGTCAGCTACCTGCAGATGCTCACGGCGGTCTGTGCGGTGGTAAACGGCGGCGAGCTGATGCAGCCCTACGTTGTGGCGAAAATCACGGCGCCTGACGGCACTGTTGTGAAGGAAGTGCAGCCGACGGTGAAGCGCCGCGTCATCAGCGCGGAGACCTCCGCCACGATGTGCCGTCTGATGGAGGGTGTCGTTACAGGCGGCACGGGTAAGCAGGCCGCGCTGGCGGGCTATCGCATCGGCGGTAAGAGCGGCACGAGCCAAAAGCTGGACAGCGCCAACGAGGGCGCGCGCATTGCGAGCTTTGTCTCCGTTGCGCCCATCGACGACCCCAAGGTCGCTGTGCTGGTCTGCCTGGATGAGCCCCACAGCTGGACGACGAGCGGCGGCGCGCTCTCCGGGCCGGTGTGCGCCGAGGTACTGGGAAAGGTGCTGCCGTATCTGGGGTGGAGAGGGAAAGCGGCGAATAAAGACAGCCGGGCACGGGCGGATATGGAATCCGCCCCTACGTTGAATCGGGAAAGCGCAGGGTGACGGGGCTCTGCCCGTTTGCCGCTGCACTATACAAAAAAATCTCTGCGCCGTCCCTCTTGACATTCCCCAATCCGGTGTTATACTGGTAAAGTACGCAAACGAACAGTTAGACAACGAACAATTCGAAATCTAACTTCTTGGACCCAAAAATCGTAAAGGAGGGAAGAAATGCACGAATCATCGTATGATGACTGCGGCTGTTGCGCGGATGTCCACTTCGGCGCACTGCTGAACCAGACCTCACGGCTCATCCGCCGTGCGCTGGATGCCCGCATCAACGCCGAGGTCAGCTCGGAGCTGTCGGGCGTGCGCGGCATGGTGCTGGGCGACATCGTCCGTGCCGAGCGCCAGTGCCGCGACGTCTACCAGCGCGACATTGAGCAGTGGTTCAACATTCGCCGCTCCAGCGTCACCGCCATGCTGCAGGGCATGGAGCAGGATGGCTTCATCACCCGCAGCGCCGTGGCGAAAGACGCCCGCTTAAAGCGCCTTATCGCCACAGAGAAGGGCCGCGCCTGTCACAAGCAGATCGAGGCAAGCATTGCGCGGTTTGAGGATGACCTGCAAAGCGGCATTGACCCGCAGCAGGCCGCCGCGGCCCGCGCTGTGCTGGAGCAGACCCTGCGCAACGCACAGCACATCCTGCAAGAGGAAAATACCAACCAAGAGAGGGGAAATACCAATTGTTAAAAACACTCGGACGTGAAACCAAGGGCTTCCGCCTGGTCTCCGTGCTGACGCCGATCTTTATGATCGCGGAGGTCATCATGGAAATGATCATCCCGAAGCTGATGGCCTCCATCATTGACAACGGCGTCACGCCGGGCAATATGCAGGTCATCTACACCGTCGGCGCACAGATGGTCGTCGCGGCGCTGTTCGGCCTGCTGTTCGGCATTCTGGGCGCGGTGGCCGGCTCCCACGCGGCCACGGGCTTTGCCCGCAACCTGCGCCGCGGCATGTTCCGCAACATCCAGACCTTCAGCTTTGCCAACATTGACAAGTACTCCACCGCGGGCCTGGTCACCCGCATGACCACCGACGTCACCAACATCCAGAACGCCTACCAGATGCTGCTGCGCATGTCGGTGCGTGCGCCCGCCAGCATGATCGTGGCGCTGATCATGTCCTACACGGTCAACCGTCGGCTGGCAAACATCTATTTGATCGCCGTCATCCTGCTGGGCTGCGCGCTCGCCTTTATTATGAGCCGCGCCACCAAGTACTTCGGCGAGGCATTCCGCAAGTACGACGACCTGAACGAGAGCGTGCAGGAGAATGTCTCCGCCATCCGCGTTGTCAAGGCCTATGTGCGCGAGAAGTTTGAGGGCGAGAAGTTCCGCAAGGCCAGCGAGAATGTGCGCAATCTGCTGATGCGTGCCGAGCTAATCCTGGCCTGGAACGCTCCGCTCATGCAGCTGACCGTCTACAGCTGCATCCTGCTCATCTCCTGGATCGGTGCCCAGCTCATCGTCAGCTCCGGCGCAACGACCTTCACCACCGGCGACCTGATGAGCATGCTGAGCTACTGCATGAACATCCTTATGAGCCTGATGATGCTGTCCATGGTGTTCGTCATGATCACGATGTCTGCAGCCTCCGCTAAGCGCGTGGCCGAGGTGCTGGACGAGCAGTCCGACCTGACGAACGGTGAGGATCCCGTTATGGAGGTCAGGGACGGCTCCGTCAAGTTCGACCACGTCAGCTTTGCCTATAAAAAGGATGGCGAGAAGGCCCTCGAGGACATTGACCTCGACATCAAGTCCGGCGAGACCATCGGCATCATTGGCGGCACCGGTTCGGCTAAGTCCAGCCTTGTGCAGCTGCTGCCGCGTCTGTACGACGTGACCGAAGGCAGCGTGACCATCGGCGGCGTTGATGTGCGCAGATATGACCTCGACACCCTGCGCAACAACGTCGCCATGGTGCTGCAGAAGAACGAGCTGTTCAGCGGCACGATTGCCGAGAACCTGCGCTGGGGCAACCCCGACGCCACCGACGCCGAGATCGAGGACGCCTGCAAGCAGGCCTGCGCCGATGAATTTATCGAGCGCTTCCCCGACAAGTACCAGACCCACATCGAGCAGGGCGGCAACAACGTCTCCGGTGGCCAGAAGCAGCGCCTCTGCATTGCCCGCGCACTGCTGAAAAAGCCCCGCATCCTGATCCTGGACGACTCCACCTCCGCCGTCGATACCGCGACGGACGCAAAGATCCGCCATTCGTTTGCGGAAAAAATCCCCGGCACGACGGTGTTCATCATCGCCCAGCGCATTTCCTCCGTGGAAAATGCGGACAAGGTCCTCGTGCTCGACAACGGCAGGGTCAGCGGCTTTGACACCCCGGCCAACCTGCTGAAAACAAATGCCATCTACCAGGATGTCTACAACAGCCAGACCAAAGGCTCCGGCGACTTTGATGAGAAGGGAGGGGAGGCATAATGGCACAGCAGCCTAAAGTCGTAAAGGTCGGCCCCGGCGGGCGCAGCAATGGCCCCCGCCCCAAGGTCGAAAACCCCGGCAAGGTGTTCAAGCGCATCCTCGCCTATGTCATGAGCCGCTATAAGGCACAGGTCATTGTGGTGCTCTGCTGCATTCTGCTGGCCGTGTTCGCCCAGCTGCAGGGCGTCATGTTCTCCCAGACGCTGATCGACAGCTACATTCTGCCGCTGCTCAAGGCGGGCAGCACGGACTTCAGCGGCCTGGCCGCGGCTATCCTGCGCGTGGCAGTCATCTACTGCGCCGGCATCGCTGCTGTCTTTGTGCAGAACCGCCTGATGGCAAGGATCACCCAGGGCACGCTGAAGGACCTGCGTGACGAGATGTTCACCCACATGCAGACGCTGCCCATCAAATACTTTGACACCCACGCCCACGGCGATATTATGTCGGTCTACACGAACGACATTGACACGCTGCGCCAGATGATCAGCCAGAGCCTGCCGCAGCTCGTCAACACGGTTGTGACCCTCGTCGGCGTGCTGGGCTCGATGCTCTATCTGAGCGTCCCCCTGACGGTGCTGGCCCTCGCGATGGTCGGCGTCATGCTGCTGGCGACGAAGTACCTGACCGGCAACTCCGGCAAATACTTCATCAAGCAGCAGCAGGAGCTGGGCAAGGTCAACGGCTACATTGAGGAAATGATGAACGGCCAGAAGGTCATCAAGGTCTTTTGCCATGAGGAAATTGCCATTGAGGAGTTCGACAGGCTCAACGATGAGCTGTTCCACAGCGCCGACAAGGCAAACTCCTATTCGCTGGTAGCAATGCCCGTCAACGGCCAGCTGGGCAACCTGTCCTATGTGTTCTGCGCCATTCTCGGCGGTGCGCTGGCTATCAACGGCTTCGGCGGCTTTACGCTGGGCGGTCTCGCCAGCTTCCTTGTGCTGACCCGCCAGTTCAACCAGCCCATCAGCCAGATCTCCATGCAGCTGAACTCCGTCGTTATGGCGCTGGCCGGCGGTGCGCGTATCTTTGCGCTGCTGGATGAAAAGCCCGAGGTCAACGAGGGCGACATCACCCTGGTCCACGCCAAGTACGAAGCGGACGATACTGTCACCGAGACGAACGAGTCCACCGGCATGTGGGCGTGGAAACGCATGGATGCCGACGGCAAGCCCCGGTACACCAAGCTGGAGGGCGACATCGTCTTTAAGGATGTGGACTTCGGCTACGACGAGAAGAAGATCGTCCTGCATGACATCAACCTGTATGGCCGTCCGGGGCAGAAGATCGCCTTTGTCGGCTCCACCGGCGCGGGCAAGACGACGATCACGAACCTTATCAACCGCTTCTACGACATCCAGAAGGGCCGGATCCTGTACGACGGCCACGACATCAAGTCCATTGAGAAGGACGCGCTGCGCTCCTCTCTGGGCATCGTCCTGCAGGATACCCACCTGTTCACCGGCACGGTCATGGAGAACATCCGTTATGGCCGCCTGACCGCCACCGATGAGGAGTGCATGGCCGCCGCGAAGCTCGCGAATGCGGATACCTTCATCAAGCATCTGCCCGACGGCTACAACACGATGCTGACCGGCGACGGCACGAACCTGAGCCAGGGCCAGCGCCAGCTGCTGGCGATTGCCCGCGCGGCTGTCGCAGACCCGCCGGTGCTGATCCTGGACGAGGCAACGTCCTCCATCGACACCCGCACCGAGAAGCTTGTGCAGGACGGCATGGACGGCCTGATGTATGGCCGCACGACCTTCGTCATTGCCCACCGTCTGTCCACCGTGCGCAACTCGGACTGCATCATGGTGCTGGAGCAGGGCCGTATCATTGAGCGCGGCACCCACGACGAGCTGATCGCCCAGAAAGGCCGCTATTACCGCCTGTACACCGGCAACTTTGCCGAGAACTCTTAAGCGCAGAGAGGTCGAAAAAAGCCGCAAAACGGCATAAAATCAATCAAAACTGCCGGGATAGCATCTGCCGTCCCCGGCGGTTTTTG
>ENA-OQES01000363-OQES01000363.1-human-gut-metagenome-genome-assembly--contig:-NODE-363-length-19526-cov-9.422805_pt1 | contig 19526 bp, 25 predicted proteins | sample MGYA00242798_ERZ504641 | MGnify/ENA primary metagenome ERZ504641 (study PRJEB26092, sample SAMD00036327) | human gut metagenome | host: Homo sapiens | study: EMG produced TPA metagenomics assembly of... | reverse complement strand
CTTCTGCATTACATCCGGACTTCGGAAAGAGTCTTTGGAATACCAAGAGATGCATTTAATTTCTTGATCTCTGCCACCAGCATCTCTGGTTTGAAATCTTTACCGGCTCTTTATCTTCACTGATATAATTGTAGACTTTTTTCATAGCGTCCGTGATCTGCCAGCGCATTATACTCTACGATCACAGGAAGCAGAATAGAGTTCGCCACTCCATGCTGTACACCAAAGAATGCACTGACCGGATGTGACATAGCATGTACATCTCCCAGTCTTGCCCATGCAAATGCAATTCCGGCAAACATACTTCCTGACATCATTGCACATGCAGCTTCCTCGTCCTTTCTGTTTGCCACAAATCTACGGATATTACCACCGATCAGTTCCATTGCTTTTTCTGCCATTGCATCAGAAAATGGGGAGGCGCCAAGTGACGTATATGCTTCCCATGCATGGATCAGTGCATCAATTCCACATGAAGCCGCAACCATCGGTGGTACAGACATGATCATCTCCGGATCTAACAGTGCGTACTTTTGGAAGTAATTCATAGCTGAAAACCGTTAATTTATAATTTCTGGAGGTATCTGTAATAACGGAGAACGCCGTAACTTCACTTCCGGTACCTGCTGTAGTAGGGATTGCTATGATTGGTTCGATCGGTCCCCGGAACAAGATGTGCACCTTCATACTCTGTAATGGATCCGCCGTATCTTGCCAGAACACCTACTGCCTTGGCAACATCCATCGGGCTTCCTCCTCCAAGTGCAACTATACTTGTCGCTCCTGATTCCTTATATACCTTTGTCGCCGCATTTACCATATCTACTGTAGGGTTTGGAAGAATATCAATGGAAACTTACTGTTTCTATACCTTCTGCCTCCACAATATCCAGCACTTTCTGTACGACTCCTAATTTCTCCAGTCCTCTGTCTGATACTACCATCATCCTTTTTAGATCCGCATTTTTTCAAGAAGCTCCGGCAGTCATTTTTAAAGAGCCTACACCAAATACAATATCCTGCGGTACTTTGAACGTGTAATCTTTCAGTTTTTATCATCCTCCAGATTCTTATTGTCTATTATGGTCAAAAAAAGAGACCACACCCTGACGAGTATGGCCCCTTTACCAATTCCTAATTCATATTATAGACACATTCTATTCTATATTTCAAGTGGTTTTTTGAATTTTAAGTCATAATTCTAAATAATGATACACACCATGCCTCCATTACTGTCATTCACAACCCTTTTGCATAGTATCCTGAAGTTTTTCCTGGCTTTCGTCATTAATAACTGCCATTTTATTCTTCATCCCGTCCATGACAAGTTCTTCTACTGTCTTTCCGAATATACTGGTTTTCCAGATACCTCCTTCCATTTTTTCTTCATTTTTAATATACTGGATCAAATCTTCCGCCTGCTGCTCATTTCCAACAATCGGGGCTATCTCCGTCTCTATATTTGCACGGATCAAATGAATGGAAGGCGCCTGCGAATGAATTTTCACCCCATATTTATTTCCCTGCCTGATGATCTCCGGTTCATCCAGAATAATCTCTTCTTTTGTCGGACTGACTACTCCATACCCTTTCATCCGGACTGCTGTAAATGCATCTTCTACATTTCATATTCATTCTTTAACATTGAAAGCTTCTTCATCGTCTTTATCAGATCATACTGACCTGAAATTGTAGTTCCTGTCATCTCACTCAACATTTCATAATAATACTTTTCATACATATGGATCCGAATGATAACACAGCCTGTATCCATCTGTATCTGTTCTACATACCAGTCTTTTATGTAAGAACTGTCCGGTCTTCCGGTCAAAGATACCGCATCCTTAATTTCTTCAAGATTTCCAAGAATTTCTTGTATATGTTCCAGCAGATCCTGTTTGATCTTATGCGTAACCGGAAGCATTTCCACCCATTGCTGAATTGGAATCCGAGCTTCCAGTTTGCAAGTTTAAGTTCTGATTTAGCTAATCGCTTGCATAAGTAAATTCTGGCAAATCAAAATATCATGAATTTTTATGGAAGTTAGTTTTGCAAAGTTCTTCAAACTGGAATTTACTATTAGAAACAAGTTGTTTTATGCTTCATATGCTGATATTCTTTTTTTAGAGATCTTAATCCTCTGAAAAAAGAGTCACGTTAAGCGGAGGTCGAATTTTATTTCTTTTTTCGCAAGATTAAATTCCACCCCTCATTCGGTTCAGTATTTCTTCCGAATGGCGCTACGTTTCTTATTTTTTCAGTAATAGAGGTGTAAGGTTAATCTCGTTAGCGGGAATGGATTTTATTCCTAACTTGTCAAGAATATCCCCGCCATTAATGAAGCTGAACAACTGGTGTGCCGACTGGTTATTCAGCTTTTTTCTGTTATATGAGTTGATATGACTCATCATAAGATTGATATCATCCTGAGTTAAGTTATCAAAAGAGGTTTTCTTCGGAAGCACACGACGAATCATCTCATGTGTAACTTCACAACCACCTTTTTGATCAGAACGCTGTGGATCACAATAAAAGATATGTGTTCTGCGACCATTGCCCTTATTAAATTCGATTGCCAGCGGGTTAGTAAATTCACTTCCTCTGTCGGTCAAAATCACCTGGAAGAGGCTAGTGAATACTTCATGTCCTAACTGTTCATACAACCAGTCAAATATTTCTGTAACTGACTTGGCGGTATTGTTATCACGGATAAAAGCAAGCATTAAACTACTATTTCTAAAGTATATGGTCAACAAGACTTTACCGCCTTTGCGACCTTCTACTGAATCCATTTCCACTACCGGAATATCAGGATTCGCAGCAAGATAAGCTTCAAAATCCTCGTAAGTGCGTCCTACATGACACTGCTTGTCTACTCTTACAGGCTTCTTATGTGAGCGGGTACGATAACGGACCTTTCTCGGAAGATCAACGTTATCTACAGATAAAAGCCCTGCATCAATGTAGTTATAAATAGTCTTTTCATCAAGCATGATATCATCTGCATTATTGACACATATCATGTGAATAGACTGGCCTAACTTAACAAGCGGTGAAACAATAGCATCTACACGCTTTAATTCTTCCGGTGTAATTGCTATTCCTTGACGACTTTCTGAGCGAGTAATCTCATAATTCTTCTGAGCTGATTTGGCAGAATAAATATGCTTCTCCAGCTTACAGGATTGCCGTTGGATACAGCCGTTGCAAACGTATGGTGGTTTCTTCAGTTTGTTACAAACCAATACCTCAAACTGCTTGCAATGCTCGTAGCACTTTACACGAGGACATCTCTTGCAGCTTTTTGAATACTGTAGTTTGCACTTTGAACATGCTGTTCCGCATTCATCACAGGTACTTCGCTTGCTGCAGGGATTGAAGGAATCTTTCCGTACAGTCTGACTATGGAGTCTGACTTCTTTTGAGATAGTAGAAGGGTCCTTGCCAAGTTCCCTACCTATCTCAGTAAATGAAGCTCGTTCTCTTAAGCGAACTTCTATTGTGGCTCTTTCATCAAGAACCAGATGTGCATTCTTAGCCATGGTATTCTCCTTGGATAACGCCATCCGGACTCTATTGCTGAGCCACAACTATAACTAGATATCAAGAGGTTTGCAACACTAACTTCTAGGATATATTTTGCAATACTAAGTTCCAGTTTTTGGGTGAATGGATTGGAATTTAATTTTCCAATTCACCAGAATGTGCCCATTCTTACGAATGAAAGAAATATCCTTGCCACCATAGCGAATAGAAGAAGAATTATTCTGGCAAGTCCTAAGACCAGCTTCAACGCTCCAAGAATTATCCTTAATATCCACTTGAGTATCTCTAAAATCACTGTTCCTACGGCTCCCATAACTCTTCTCATAATAATCAGTCTCCTTTCGACATCCATCCCATTGCAAGTCCTGCAACATCTGCATCGTCCATAACATCTTCTGCCGGTTCTTGTGCTTCACTATTGGCTGCCTGCATTATTACCGGCTGACCAACATTCATCCCGGATATCACACCGCCTAACAGCCTTATGACCTCTTTCCTTGCTTCATTGATTGCTGCTTCTATAACCTCTGTCTTAATGTCCTCAATATCTGCTGACCGGATATATTCAGCCCTTTCATTATCTTTTTTCTTTGCAATAAAAGTCTCACTTCCATAATTGTCAATGTAAAACTTACATGCATCCAGTATAAACTGGTTCTTGGACTTAAAAATCTTTGGATCAAGATTCTGAATGACATTATTAATTAGCACATGGTCTGGATTATGCATATTTAGTCTAATTGTTGTTTTTACTTCATAATTAAACTGTTTTGCCATCATGCCACCTCCTAAGATAATCTCCTTGCACTTTTAAGCCCCATCGTAGCAAGCTGCTCATATCCTCTTGCATTTGCCTTTACATCAAGGTTATAGGAAATGTTCTTGGCATCGTGACTCCCAAAATTCTTCATCACAACTGCCCCGCCTCCGACAAATACAATCGGTGTAGTCTTTAAGTTATACCCAAACTCACGGATTGAGTTATATACCTTATCAACAAAATCCTCTATCTCTGCCTTAATAATGGCAAAGTATTCATCATCAATATCTGACCTGCCATATCGCATGATGTTCTGTATCTCTGACTCATCTACCTCTCCGTTAAGCTGTCTTACACACTGCTCATTGATAGAACGCATACAGGTAATAAGACCTTTGGGAATCGTCACACACTTTGATTCATCCGGAGACTTGTTGATTACCGGCATAATGTCGATTGTCCAGCTTCCAATATCTACTATCAGTGTTTTCTTTGCCATAGCAGGAATCTTGTCCACTACTGCTGCATAGCACTGAGGAAATACTGCCACATCATCAATTTCAATATGATATGACTCATTCTCATATTTGAAGCTTACACGCTTATTCTTTGTCAGGTACCTGATAAAATCATTCTTCTCTGCTCCAAACCTTGTAAGCGGAAGTCCTACAGCAAGGAATACCTTTGCCTCTGCAAGACCTCTTCTTTTAAGTTCCTTAGCAACTGCTGCAAGAGTGAGAAGATAAAAGCTGTCATCTTCGACCTTGGTATCCTTTACTTCCTGCCTCACAGTTCCAACCTTATAGAACTTTCCTTCATACTCAAGTACATCGCCGAAAAGTGCCGGAGTTGTTGTAATCTCCTTAACACCTGTGACAAATACCTGAGAGATTGTTTTCATCATTGACCAGCCATGATCAATGCCGATTACTTCTAACTTGTTATTCATGTTCCTTTCACTCCTTTTCTGTATTGTCTGCATTATTGTTTTGCAAAATTTCATATAATTACCCACACCCTTTCAAGTGCTTAGTTTGGTCAGATGCAGGAATATCATCAGACCTGCCATAAAAATGCTTTTTCATTAATTCCTCATACAGTTCATCACTCTCTGCCTTAACTTTCATAAGACAGTAGAGAACCACTGTACTAATAATGATTACGAACCAAATTAACACTTTGCCCATTCGACCACTCCTCTCAAATAAAAAGAGGACCAAACCAGCTGATGGAATATTCCATCTCAAGTGCTAATTTAGTCCTCACTAAATGTTTTGATATAAAATTGTACCTAATCTAAGCACACAGATTCACTCTCAGACTGATTGCGGACATCTGTGATACTGACTTGGATTTTCGGTTTTGATATAACAGCGCTGCCTTATCTACCGCTAAATTGGTATAAAAATAAGGACTAAATTAGGCATAACCCCTTGATTTTACTGGGTTTCATCTAACTTGGTCCTATTATAACTCAAACACCGTTTTCCCAACGTGAAACTGCCTGACGACTTACAAAAACTTTTTCTGCAAGCTCATCCTGCGACATTCCCTTTTGAGTACGAAGTTCAAGTATGACCTGCTTTGTATCCATTATGCAGTACCTCCCTTACACCTTTATTATAGTCTCACGCATTATCTCAAACAAGCAACTCGCAGTTGCTGTCCTTATTACTCGCCTTTTTCGTTCACGGCTAACCAAATTTCACAATGATAGTTTGGGGCGGTTGTATTCACAAACGGATAAACTTCAAACTCCACGCCCTAAGCATATTCATACTTCGAGCTTTGTGGGAAGATTCTGCCGTTTCTTGACATCGTATGCTTTGGAGTGTTACATTTCCTGTTCTTTGTTTCCTTTTTCCTGCATACCCTCATCGGCTTGTGCAATCATCTGTTTGTACTGTTCTTTCACACTTTCCGGTGCAAGTATCTGTACTTTTCCATTAAAGCCAAACACCCAACCGAAAAAGGTAGGGCTGGCTGATACTTCGGTCTGTACCCTGAAAGACGTCATATCATACGCAAGGGTTGTCACATCTTCTCCGAAACGGTCAACCATTGTTTTCATCAGACTGTTATCACACCGTAAATCCACAAGAACTTTCTCGCCTGAGAACATAAAGAAAACTTCCTTTGTGTAATTTTCAATATCAAAATCATCAGGCATAGGAATAATGTCCTTATCCAATATCTCAGGTTTTGAAGCAATACGGTCTACTCTGAAATTGATAACCTTACTTTTCTTCTCAGAATATCCGAGAACATAATAATAGTCCCCACACCAGAGAAGTTTATACGGACTGAGCTTATACACTTCGCCCTTGTTCTTCAGAACCTTTTTCTTTAATCCAGTATAATCATAATACTGAAAAGAAATCTGCTTGCCTGCATTGATGGCGTCGTTTATAGCGTCAATAATGTAATATATCTGCTCATTATCCGGCTTAATGCGATTGACCACATAGTTATTACGCTTCAGCTTTGCCACCTGCCCCGGACTGGTCATCGTATGTATCTTCTCCATCAGAGTTTCGCTTTTCTTCTTTGTAATGAACTTCGATGACTCCACTGCATCTATCAGCAGTTTCAGTTCCGGCAATTCAAACTTACGGCTGGCTACAAAATATTTGCTCTGAGTAGAATGGATAGTAACAATATCCATTCCAAACTCCTGAAGTGCAGCAATATCTTTTGTGACCGTCGTTCTATGTGCAGATATTCCGTATTCATCATTCAATATATTGATTAGCTGCGTCGTCGAAAGCGGATGTTCCTCGTCCGTTCGTTCCTCTAATATTTTCTTTAAGTATAATATTCTCGGCTTTGTTTCCATTGTTTGCCCTTTCCAAGCTATTACTCATATAGTCCTTTGAACATTTCTCCCTGTATCACGCTGATTTGTTCAGTCGGAATTACTGTTTCATCCTGCATAATCAGTTTGCGTTCAAATTCATCAATCTTTTTCCACTATGCCGGAATGCGTGAGATATGCTCCTCCGGAATTTTTTATCATCAGGCACGAAATAAGTTATTGATATTTCCTGTTCTGTGCCGATATTATCTCTAATCATATTTAATTGGTCATTTAATTTCATAATGACTTCATCGCTTAACTCTAACCGTTCATCTGTTAGCCTTGCAGTCTCTTTAATGGCTGCATCGTGTCCTGTAAGTGCCGCAAAAGGTGCAAACTGTGCTGCTCTGTCGTGAAGTGACATACGAGGATGGTTCTTCGATGTCGGATTCGGCAGATTGATTATATCGTCATAGGAATGTTCATCCATCTGTTACAGCACCTCCTTTGCTCGACAAACTTGAATTTATAGTCCTCTCAAAACCAATTTGCTTTTTCTTCTCGAAATACGGGAATATCACTATCTCGATATGGATTGTAATTATGAAGATTGCAACCAAACTCTTTTAATGATTTTATTTTGTTATCCTGTGTCCATACAATTAAAGATATTCCGTCAAATTCTTCAACATTTCCATTATTCATTTTGCTTTTAAAATACCACTCCACGATTGTTTGATTGCCTTGATGAAAAAATTGCTTAATCTCCCAGACAAGAACACTTCCGCGTGTATTCCATTCGTCAAACCAGTGCTTTACCGTTTTGCGGTTTTCATATTTAGGACTCCAACTCTCAGTATATACAACATCATCTGTAAAAATATTGTCAATTCCTAAATCTGCTTTCTTAATCCACATATCAAACCATAATCGGATAATTTTTTCCTCTCTCGTTCATAAAGTACCTCCATAACTTCCGATTTTCTCAATTCTCCAAACTTGAATTGACCGAGCTGATAGTTACCGTTTTCTAACACTCCATTCATCATCTTGAGCTTTTCTTTCAGCATAGTAACCGCAAGGCATATCCTTTAGAATACCAACAGAATTATCTAAGTCGAATACTGATTTTAAGGATACTAACTTTGCTTCGTCTGTTTCATGTGCTTTTCCACATAGAAATTGCCACATTCCATCATCTTCATCATGTGATACATACAAAATAGGTTCTCCATTCTCTAATATGTGGCAACAGGTTATTGTAGCTGTATTTGGTGCATCATAAAATGGGAATTTCATATTTAACACTCCTTTCAAACTTGAATTTTATAACTTATCAATCCCAATATAATATTATCATATGGTCTATCTTCTTGCGGTCAGTCAGCTCTATAATATGAGGATTATTCTCTTCCTGAGCTATAATCCATACTTTATAGTTTCCACATTCATCACTATCTCCAACAAAAGAAATATTACTTGGTTCAGCAACACCACTTTTTTGCAATATATCTCTCTATTTGGGAAATAGGTAAAACTGTGTCAATCCAAAGAGCATCGGCGTATGTTGATTTTTCTCCTTTACTATTTGTGATTTCATAGCCATAAGTAGATACATAAATTACACTATCTGAGTCAGCAGACTTAATCTGTGCTACAAAGTTTTGTAAAGGATTAATATCTTCTTCGTCTAAACAAAAACTATTATAATCCTTACTTTTTTTTCATCAAAGTAATTATCAAATCCCATCAGAACATCATCATTCAAATCAAATTTTCTTGAATTAAAAATCTATTTCTAATATGCCCATATTTATTCCTCAAATTTCAGTTTATTTAAGCCTTATGACCGCCGATTTGCTCGTTTCGGTCTTTGGCGGTTGCACCTTCTTCAAGGTTCATTCCCTTCAACACAGCATTCTTGCCAAACTTCTTTTTGATACTCAGCATTGCTTCTTGCATACGCCTTTCCCGTTCTAATTTTTCTTCTTCCTCCGCCTGCTTCTTCCTCTGTGCTTCGTAATCGGTAAAGAGGTCGAGTTGCTGGTATTCATCTTCCTGCTTGACGGATTTTTCATCAACAAGTTTATTCGCTGTGATTGTTATTCTGCGTACAAGCAAATGCTCGTCAACTATCCTGTCATACAAGTCCATCACGGCGTTGGTAATCAATCGAGTAGAGGAAGTCTTTTTCTCAAGATTCGCTGTTCCGTGTGCGTGCTTTGGAACTTTGCGTCCATATCGGTCAATCGTAACCTCGCCTTTGTATTGATATTTTAGGTTCGGATTACTTAAATTCTCAATATCATAGCCGATTGTCAACACAAGCTGGTCAGTTACAAGTCCTTTATCCACCAAATCAAGCACCATTTGGTCGGTCATTTCTTTTACAATCAACTTTGCCTTTTCGTAATCATACGGGCAGTGAAGTACCTGTCCTGAACATACACTATTGGTTTCCGGCTTATAGGCTTTGACCTGCTCCATCGTACAAGGTTCATATCCCCAAGCATGGTCAATTAGCAATTCCGCATTGATTCCAAACAGCTTGTAGAGCAGTTCTTCGTTATACAGTTCATTCGACTTTCCGATGGAACACCTTGCAATATCTCCCATAGTAAAAAGTCCATGTTCTTCCAGTTTCTTTGCATAGCCTTTACCAACTCTCCAGAAATCTGTAAGCGGTCTATGATTCCATAGCTGTCTGCGGTAAGACATTTCATCCAATTCGGCAATTCGCACACCGTCCTTGTCCGGCTCAATATGCTTTGCCACGATATCCATTGCAATCTTACACAAGTACATATTCGTGCCGATTCCGGCTGTTGCCGTAATTCCTGTTGTTTTCAAAACATCCTGTATCATCGTCATGGCAAGTTCCCTTGCAGTCATCTGATAGGTATTCAGATAATTGGTTGCATCTATGAATACTTCATCAATCGAGTACGGGAAAATATCTTCCGGAGCAATGTATTTCAAGTAAACACTGTAAATCTTGGTACTATATTCCAGATAGTATGCCATACGAGGTGGTGCAACGATATAATCAATCTCCAATGCCGGATTCGCATTTAATTCTGTACTGTCATCAGACGAACCAGTAAATGTACGATTTAGTGCTTTCCACCTTCGGGTATTATTAGCTTCTTTTACCTTTTGCACGACTTCAAACAAGCGTGGTCTGCCGGGTATCCCATAACTTTTTAATGACGGAGATACCGCAAGGCAGATGGTTTTCTCTGTCCTGCTCTTATCTGCAACCACAAGATTTGTTGTCAATGGGTCACGATTTCGTTCTTTACACTCCACAGAAGCATAGAATGATTTAAGGTCGATTGCGATATAGGTCTTTTGCTTTGCCATCATTCTATGCCCCCTTTTAAAAATCCTTTGAGTAAATTATGCTATCGTTAGTGTCAATCCTCGGTATAAAAACCATCCAATACATATGTTGTGACTGGTGTTATATACAATTCATATTTAATAACCAGTCTGATTAAATCATTTCCGTCAATCAGTGTTATCGGCGTACCTTCTCTCGCAGCCTCTCTTGCCTTATTGGTAAATCGGCTATTAGTAATAAATACTCCATAATCGGCTTGATATTTGTTCATCGCCCCAAGAAATTGATTGATATCCGGCTCACTCACTGGATTTGAATTAAATCTTTTACACTGAATAACCACTCTGGTTGTTCTAAAATCATCGGCATCTACGTGATATCCATAACCATCAATGCCACCATCATTTGACACCTGAACGCCTTTGTTGGTAAACTCCACTCCCATCTTTGTAAGAAGTGCTCGTGAAAATTGTTCAAACTTTGCTGGAGACATATTAGCGATTGCACTCTGAAGTTTTACCTTGAAATCATCTAACAATTCGTCATCTGTGGATTCATTCTCCTCGTCTTCAACCTCCAGTGTTTCTACTGGCTTGTTTTTCGATTTGTTCTTAGTCGAATGTTCCTCCCAATAGCTTCGAGCCTTATCCCTTACTTCTGTCTTAACATCAAAATCTGTTAAATCTACATTTGCTCCATCTTGAGTAAGTGTAATCTTTGGATTGAATTTCACATAAGATATGAGTCCGACATAACTAAGCTCTTTAATAGCAAAATTAACTTAAAATCAAATTTTTTGTACTGATTTCCTGTTTTATTAGATGTATATAGTTTCTGTTCAAATTCAGCAATATGCTCATCTAACTCACTAATTCTGTCTCTAATTTCAGAACGCTCTAACTGTCCACCTGCTTCCTGAAGGACTTGAAGGATTGGTTTAATAAGGTATGATACTTGTTCTTCTGTATTTAAATCGTCATAAAACATATTTACATTTACACCTCTCATTTACTGTGCATACTTCTTGAAATTCTCTGCCTGCTCAAGAACTTCCTTGTAAACATCATCAATGGTTACTGGCGGATAGCCGAACTCATCAAGCAGCAATATCAAATCCACTTGCAAGTTTGCCTTAATATCATCACGGGCAGACCAATCGGTATAGCGTGACTTATCATCAACAATCAACTTTATCCTCTTGGATAGTTCAATCATTTTATCGTCCGGATATTCAAACTCAAACTTCTTGGAAACTGCTTTCAAAATATCATAGAAAGCTTTTTCTTCATAATCTATACCCATATTCTTGAAGGAGTTCTTTTCTGTTTTCAGTTCAGACAACAACTGTGCAAGCTGCTCCGCAACATCATCAAGGACTTCGTTGGCATACGCTTCATCACGACGACGGTTATTATACTCATCAACAACTTTCTTGAGTCTGTCTGCAAATTCCACACCCATAATCTTATTGACTTTCTTAAACTCGTCAATCGCCTGAGAAAGAAGTCTTTGAAGTATCTTGATTTTCGTATTCGGCAACTGAATAGCATTTATCTTATCCATATACTCATCGCTGAAAATGTCCACCGATATATGCTTTCCGGTTTCAAATAATTCCTCAATGCCATCAGACTGAATTGCACCCTCAAGCATTTTGCGGACACGAGCGTTCATCTGCTCAATATCCGGTGCATCGCCTTTTGTCAGCTTGAAAAGGATAGAACGGACAGCACAATAAAAATGGATATAATCCTTATCTTCATCAGAGAATTTCTCACTTGAACTACAAAGATTAAATGCCTGCTTCATTCTCTTGACTGCTGCCATAAATCTTCTTTCCAGTTCTTCAGACAACTGCACATACTCAACTGCACGATTCAGGCAGGCAAGCTGTTCAGTAGGAGAACCGTTGAAGAAATCACTACTGTTAAAGTTGTGGAACATCTGACCAAGAACTTCTAACTGGTCTTTTACAATCGTGATAGACTGCTCCACACCTTCAAATTCTTCGCTCTCAAAATTCGTATATTTCTTGAGGGCAGTGTTCATATTTTTCCTTAATACCTATGTAGTCAACAATTAAACCTTTATCTTTGCCCTCGCATACACGATTTACACGAGAAATCGTCTGAATAAGGGTATGCTGCTGAATAGGCTTATCAATGTAAATCGTATCAAGCTCCGGCACATCAAAACCAGTCAGCCACATATACTACAACAATGGCAATCTTAAGTTTGATTTCGGATTTTTGAACTGACGGTCAAATTCTTTCCTATCCTCTTTTGTGCCAAGCATATCAAATAAGTCGTTTTTTCATCATCTTTATTACGAGTCATAACCAACTTGAATTTTTTCCATTGGCTTCAACTCCTTTTTTATCTTTCTCACTCAGAACAACACCATCATCACAAATCTTCTTTTCTGTCCATTTCGGTCTGAGTTCCTTTACTATCTTATAGAAATCGTATGCTATATTTCGGTTGGAACATACAAACATTGCTTTGCCTGCTACGGTTGCACCTTCTGCCACACGGGTTTCATAATGCTTGATAAAGTCCTCTGCAACAGCACGAAGTCTATCAGGGTCGCCAATAATAACTTCCATTTTGGCAACTGCTTTCTGACTTTCTTCTACTTGATGTTCATTTGCTCCCTCAAGCTCACACTGTGCATAATATTCTTCAATCTGTCTTACCTTGTCCTGATTAAGCATAACCTTAGCTGCACGACCATCGTAAACAAGATTAACTGTAATACCGTCCTTAACAGCTTCCGTCATTGTATATGCGTCTACAACACCACCAAAGACTTCGATTGTTCCATCAACCGGAGTTCCGGTAAATCCAACATAAGTTGCATTTGGTAAGGAGTCGTGCAAATACTTGGCAAAGCCATAGGTTTTCTGAACACCTGACTCTGTAATCTTAACCTTTTGGTCGAGATTGATTTGGCTTCTGTGTGCTTCATCAGAAATACAAATAACGTTCGTTCTGTCTGTAAGAAGCTGCAAATCCTCTGTGAATTTCTGAATGGTAGTCAGATAAACGCCGCCACTCTCTCGTCCTTGAAGCTCCTCACGAAGTTTCTCACGGGACTCAATACTTACAACCGTTTCATCCCCGATATATTTCTTTGAACCTACAAACTGTTTGGAAAGCTGGTCGTCAAGGTCTGTTCTGTCCGTAATAATAAGAATAGTCGGAGAAGAAAAGTATTTGCTTTTCATCAGCATACGGGTAAGAAAAAGCATTGTATAACTCTTGCCGCAGCCTGTCGCTCCAAAGTATGTACCACCTTTACCATCTCCTTCGGGGCGAAGATGAGCCTTGATATTCTCATACAATTTATTTGCCGCAAAGAACTGTGGATAACGACACACTATCTTCAAATCCTTATCTGAGTTATCCGGAAAATAAATAAAATCTTTAATAACTTCAAGCAAACGGTCTTTTCGGAAAAGTCCTTTTACCATTGTCACAAGGGAATTGATACCGTCCAGTTCTTTATCGTCTGAGTTTATCTTTCTCCACGCATAGAAGAAATCATACGGGCTGAAGAAAGAACCATATTTATTATTTGCTCCGTCACTGATAACAACAAACGCATTATATTTAAAAATCTCCGGAATATCTCTACGGTAACGAATTGTAAGCTGCTTATATGCGTCCATTATGGTCGTATTCTCTTGTACCGCACTCTTAAATTCAAGAACAACAACAGGAATACCATTTACGAACACAATGCCATCCGGAATACGCAACTGATTATTTACGCCTTCAATTTCAAACTGATTAACCGCTTTGAAAATATTGTTTTCGGGAGTGTCGAAATCAATAAGTTCAATATAGAGGTCTTTCTGCGTTCTATCCTCACGGTTAAGAATAAATCCATCGCAGAGCAACTTAAATACAGCTTTGTTTGCTTCATAAATTGTACCGGAAATATTACGCAGCATTAGAATGACACTATTCACCTCACTCGGTGTGATACCATCTTTCGCATAGCGATTATAGAGGTATTGCTTCAGGTCGTCCGTAAGCAGAACCTCCGTCCTTTCTCTGTGTATCTGGTCGCCACTGACATAGGTGTACCCCTCGTCTTTGAACAACTCCATTATTGACATTTCCAATGCGTGTTCATTAAAATTTGCCATTGCGTTCACTCCTTTGGTATTCTGCATCAAATTATGATGCAACTACACTTGTATAATAAGCATTATAAAGTGCTTGTACTGTTTCATAATATTTATCTTCATAAGTTTCTGCTTGTGCGTCGGTATACTCTAAGAAAAACTGACAATCAACATCTTCGCCAAACTTATTATTTATAATTGTTGCTATATTCTCAACAAGTTCCATCATCCACATACAAACGGTTTCTTCTCTTGTGTGTGCTAGACTTTGATATTCCCATACATAATCAATCGGAGGTATAGGTGTTTCCTTATCAAAATCCATTTTTTTCATCTACGAAATAATAGAAATATTCATCAATATACTCTCCAATAGATATTTGAGCCACATTCAAAATCATCATCAGACGATTTTCTTTATTTATAGGTTCAAAGATATTAGGAGTGCCGTTCCATTCTAATTCTCGGTATCTATCATAGCTTCGATGAAAATATTTTGCTCCATCATACAAATAATCCCTTCCCAAATTATATTTCTCTATATCTTGCTGAAGTTTATCTATACATCCCTGTAACCAATACTTTCCCGTAAATTGTTTAATCTTATATCCGGCTTGATTTAATATCTCATTTTGTAATTCTTCAGAACACCGGCAGTATTCCGAATAAATTTTCCTTGTATGCTTTTCAAGCGGATATAGATTAGCTGCTATAATACACCACGGCAAATAATCTCTTTCCTCTTGATTATCAATTAGAAAAAGTCGAGCTTTTTCTTGCAATGCTATACGTTCCTTTTCGCATTGCAATTTCTGTATTTCCTTTTCATGTCGTGATTGCAACCAATAAATCAAAAAAGAAACTGCTATTGTTGCCACCAGTGACAATACTCCGATTATAATCTGAATTATATCTGCTAATGACATAGGTTCCTCCTTGTAAATGATAATTTAGACGATACTGCTCAAACATTGTATCAAAAATATTTTGAGTCCAACTCAGATAAATCTTCTTGGAAACAAGGCACTGTTGGCGATGTGTTGCAACTACAAAGGGGGCATGATTTACCTCGAACTGAAATGACTGGTGGTAAATATCCCGTTGCAGGTTCAACCGGAACAATTGGGTATCATGATGAGTTTACTGCTGAAGCTCCTGTTATTGTAATGGGACGAAGCGGCAATATTGGCAACCCAAGATTGTACCTTTGCAACTGTTGGACACATAACACATCGCTCTATGTAAAACAAATTTATGAAGCAGAACCGTTGTGGGTATTTTATTTGCTCAAAAATCTAAATTATGATGGCTTTGTTGGTGGTAGTGCAGTTCCTACATTAAATCGAAACGATGTTCATGCTTATGGAATAGCAATTCCACCACTTGAATTACAGAAATCTTTCTCCCAAAAGGTTATGAGCCTTATTTATTGCAAAGAAGAAAATCTTTCTGAAATAGAAAAACTGCAAGAATTGCAGAAAATAATTCTTACAACAATGTCAAGCCGCTAAATTATCATTTATCTTCTGTTTCAAATCTATTCTATCGGTTATCGTCTTGTAGGCTTTCACTATTTTTCTCTGCTTTTCAATATCTGGTACTGGAAGTTCCACCATACAAAGCTCATTCCAATCGAAAATCTCTCTTACGCTTCCGTGTGACTTATACCTTGCATAACGGTCAAATTCTGGTCGGCTGAACCAAAGCATAAGATATTCAGGGTCAAGTTCCTCTTTATTTTCAACTTCAAAAACTGTATAAGAGCTTGAAATGATACAATCTTCTTCATCTAAATAAGCAATAGAAATTTTCTCTCCATTTCGTGAAGTAACGGGTCCGTATGCAAACTGTCCCGTTCTGACTATCTTATAATTCGATAAATCAGTTCCTACAATATTTGCGATTGAAGGAATAAACTTTTTTTACTTATACTTACGCCAAGCAACTTTGTTACGGCTAAATTCTTATTACGCTCGTCCACAAGTCGAATGTAATTGCCTAATATCTTATATCCTTTTTCCATTCCTACCACCTTAACCAATGTATTTTCTATGAGCAATTTTCACATTGCTCTGCTTGACCATTGCATATTGCAATGTCGTATCTATTCTTCTATGCCCCAAGAGCTGCTGAAGCTGCTCTATTGGCATTCCTTTGTCTATTGCCATTGTTGCAAGTGTTCGCCTGAATTTATGAGGGTGTACCTTATTTAATCCCAAGCGTTTTCCAAGCTGTCGTAATCTCACTTCAATACCTCCGATATTCATTCGATTATACGGAGATTGTAATGAAACAAAAAGTGCTGGATTGTCGTCCTTTCGGCTATTTAAGTAATTCTGCAAATGTATTTTTGTTCTTGCATCAAAATATACTATTCGCTCCTTATCGCCTTTGCCGAAAACCACACATTCTCTTTCGTTAAAGTCTATATCCTCACGATTTAGCAACACCATTTCTCCGACACGCATCCCCGTTGAAGCAAGCATATCAATCATCGCCAAGTCCCTGAGTTCTGTGCAATTATCTCTCATCAATTCAAGTGCTTCATCTGAATAAGTTTCCTTAATGTTTGTTCCGGTCTTAACCTTATGTATTCGCCTGACCGGACTTTTCAAAATATAATCCTCGTCCTCAAGCCAAGAGAAAAAACTGGAAAGTATTCGTCTTATATTATCTATCGTAACTTTACTTGAATTTTTCTTTGCTTGATACTCTGTCAAATAACAACGAATGTCGTCAGTTACGATATATTTGATACTCTTTCCAATACCATCAAGCATTGACTGTATCGTTGCATTATAGTATTTCAGAGTTTTCTCAGAACAGCCTTCAATACGCTTTGCCGATAGGAAAGATTCTACTAAATTCTGTTCTGAAAGTTCCTCATCATTTTTTATCTTTGTTACCTCATAATCAAAAAGTGTATACTGCAACACCTCTTGCAATCTTTCTGTCTGTGCGTTATTCAGATAAGGTAACATTCCTTGAATAACATCAGTGATTAGGTTCTGTTTCATAGTCAATTCTCCTTTTCTTTTTTAAGAGAACGACTACCAGTGGCAGTCCCTTGTTTTAACTCCCGCCACTGATGGGAGTTCTATTGTAAATGATAATTTAGCGGCTTGATAACTGAGTTAGTAAAGCATTTTGCAAGTCAAGAAGCTGTTGTATTTCATTGGTATTTGCAAGAATTTGAGCAAAAAGAGGTTCGACACGCTTTTCAAATAGAATTGCGTCTTCAAAATTAGGTTCAAATACTTTTTCCATTTCAAAATCTCGTGTTACCAATGCACTAAAAACAGCTCCCGATGCTTTTTTCTTCATTGTTGCTATTACATATCGGGTAAAAGAGAATACGAATAAGGCTGGAAAGTCATTCTTTCCCTTCAAAGCATAACACGATTGATTCATAGCCATAGGTACACCTGCTAAAGCTAAATTACCGACAGTTCCACGACAGGTAACGAATGTTGTATATGGTGGATATAATCGACTTGAACAGTTGTTTAACCCCTCATTGGTCAAATGCTTTTCGGTACTAATACAAAATGGTGAACGTGAAATATCTTTAGGAGTAAAGAAAAGAATGTTACCGTTCCAAAAACTATCTTCATCTGTCTTAGGAGTGCCACCACCCATAAGTTGTACAATATCCGTGAAAGATATTGTGGCAGTCGGCTTATTTTCTAAGAACACCTTGAAGAAAATTGTATCAGTGGTGTTTATTAAATTATCATTTATCTTCTGCTTTAAAGCAATTCTCTCCGTAATTGCCTTATAACTGTTCACTATTTCAAGCTGGTTTTCAATAGGCGGAATAGGCAATTCTAGTCTGCATATATCATCCCAAGTAATCCCACCACGAACGCTCCCGTCAGTATGTAACCAACAAATTCGGTCAAATTCCGGTCTGCGAAACCACATCATCAGATAATCTTCATTCAAAATGCTGTTATCTACTACCTCAAACATAAAATACGCCGGAGAAACAATAGCAGGTTCTTCTTCATCATACAATGCAACCGGAAGTCGTTCATCACGACCAACGTGCATTGGATTACACGCAAACTTTCCTTTTGTTATCAGTTTATATTTACTCAAATCCGTACCAATGACATTTGCAACCGACGGCATAAAGAACTTGTCTATGTTAATTCCCAAAACTCTGTCTGTTATGCTTTCTCTGTTCCGAGTATCAATCAGTCGGATATGGTTTCCTAAAATATCATAATTCGATTTCATATCCCAACTCCTTAAATACAGCAAGCAAATCTGATTTAGATTTTTCCTCTTGAGCAAGAAGTTCTTTGAGTTCTCCCTGCAATGATTTCATTTTGGTATCAAAGTCGATGTTCTCATCACGGTTGACAAACTCAATATATCTGCTCGGTACAAGAGTAAATCCTTTTTCCTTTACTTCATCAAAAGAAGCAGAATAGCAAAATTCCGGCACATTCTCATAAGTTTCCTCATAGCCTTCCTGCTGCCAGTTATGATATACACTTGTAACTTTGGCTCTATCTTCCTCTGTCAATTCAATGTACTTCTTCTCATAAGGACTGCCCATCTGTCGTAAATCCATAAAGAGTATTTCATCTTCTCGATTACGATAGCGTTTTAGCTTTCCATTCTGTTCCACGACACGAGCCTTTTTATTCTTATTGAGTACCCAAAGGGTAACGCTGATGTCTGTGGTATAGAAAAGGTTTCTCGGAAGAATAATGATTGCTTCTACCAAATGATTTTCTATAAGCTGCTGTCTGATTTTTAACTCTGTACCATCATCAGATAATGCACCATTGGCAAGCAAGAAACCTGCTACACCGTTTTGAGAGAGTTTGGAAACAATATTCAGTATCCAACCATAGTTTGCATTACTTGTCGGCGGAACTTCATAGCCGTTCCAACGAGGGTCATCTACAAGCTCATTTTCGGCTCTCCACTGCT
>ENA-OQES01000362-OQES01000362.1-human-gut-metagenome-genome-assembly--contig:-NODE-362-length-19608-cov-4.382270_pt1 | contig 19608 bp, 25 predicted proteins | sample MGYA00242798_ERZ504641 | MGnify/ENA primary metagenome ERZ504641 (study PRJEB26092, sample SAMD00036327) | human gut metagenome | host: Homo sapiens | study: EMG produced TPA metagenomics assembly of... | reverse complement strand
TAACGGGAGGCGTTGGCCCGTATCACTGCTACTTTCGTGCGAGTACCGGCGCCGCCTGTTCTGAAACGTCCACCTCCATCTCCAACTGTCGGTCGCGTCTCCCCGGCCCGACCGGCTCGTTCTGCTCAGGGGTGCGGTTGTCGGCGGCTTTCGTGGAGCCGCTGTTGCGGATGCCTTGGACCCAACGGTGCAGCGTGGAATGCGAGATGTCGTACTCGTCCTTGATCTCGCGCGCCGGCTTGCCGTTCTCGTAAAGCTGCACGATCTGCCGCTTGAACGACTCCTCGTAGTGGCGGGGATGCTTCGGGTCGGCCATCGTCGGCCTCCAATCTCATGTCATTCGTCCCTCATCGGACTGTCTAATACATTGTAGCCAATCCATCCGTTCTCCAAGCTCGGCACCGACGTCACCGAGTTCAAGGTCGCCGGCTCCAAGGCGTACCTCGCTCCCGTGTACGACATGGCCAGCAAGGAGATCGTCGCCTGGGACGTGAGCCGCAGTCCGGACCTCGGGCAGCAGAAGCGCCTGCTCGTCATGCTCGCGGAGCGCCTGCCCGCCGGCGTGGAGCCGATCCTGCACTCGGACATGGGATGGCAGTACCAGCACCAATGGTGGCGGGGCGAGCTCGAACGCCTCGGCATCCGCCAGTCCATGAGCCGCAAGGGCAACTGCCTGGACAACGCCGCCGCCGAGCAGGTGTTCGGCCACTTGAAGGACGAGTTCTACCGAGGCCGGGAGAGTTCGACTCGTACGAACAGTTCAAACGCGAACTGGACGCCTACATCATCCATTGGAACACCAGACGGCGCCAGATACGACTCGAGGGACACACCCCGGAGGAGTTCCGGAGCATGTCCCTCGCGGTCTAGGGCTGTATCCTAATTAACAACGTCCAACAAACGGGGCGCAGTTCAGAGACGCGGCTTTTACTGCTATTCCGGGCTGATTCGGTGGCTGCTACATTCGACGGCCATCGAATCAGCCCATATAAGACCAGGCTATTCAGCGGTCTGTGTCGACTCTCCGCCGCTACCAGGGTCTGGTGTTGGTGTTGGGTCCGGATTGGGTGTTGGTGTCGGATCTGGGTCTGGTGTGGTGTTGGGTCCGGATTGGGTGTTGGTGTCGGATCTGGGTCTGGTGTTGGTGTTGGGTCCGGATCCGGAGTTGGGGTCGGTGTGGGCTTCGTTTCTCCGCTATTACCGGAACCATTTCCGGAGCTATTGCTTCCGGACTCATGCTTGTTGTTGGAATTGCCATTGCCGCCGGAGCTGCTGCCGGAGTTGTTGCCGGACTCATTCTTGCTGCTGGAATCGCCACTGATGCCAGTGTTGGTAAGCGCATTCTGCTTCAGTGCCGGGGCGTAGATGCTCGGATTGTAATAGACCCGATTGCTCGAGCTGGAATCCGAATCGTCTTCCGCCGTCTCGTACGCCTTGGAATCCGCATTGTGCTTCGCCACGGAATCGGCGACCGCCTTCATGGCGCTCTCCACGTTCTCACGCGCCTTGGAAAGCGCATTGATGCTTGGACCCTCACCATTCAGCACCTGATTGGCTGCGTCGATGGCCTGCTGCAGGGAGGTGCGCGTCTTCTCGTCCGACACATTGTCCTTGCTGCTGTCCATAAGGCTCTTGGCCTGTTCCAGCGTGGTCTTCAATGACTGCTTGGCGGCTTCCACGCTGGAATCGGCCTTAGCATTGCGGCTCTTGGACAGCGCATCGGAGGCCTTGGTCAGCGTGGTGAGGGACTGCTCCATCGCCTTGGCGTTCTTATTGTTTTGTTTGGCTGCTCGTGTCAGATTCTCGGTGGACAACGAAGCCACGCATTGGGTAGTCGGAATGAAATCATACGCGTTCGACAGCGCGTCCTTCAGCGTGCTGGCGGTCTTGCTATCCGCGAGCTGGTCGGACGGCACGCTCACCAGCAGGTTCGCGTTCTGAATTGCGGCGTCGTAGCGCTTCTTCACTTTGGCATATCGGGTCGCTGACTGCTTGCAGGACGAGAAGGCGTCACGTTGGGCGTTGACCGATGTGACATGCCAAGCCACGGTTCCGCCTACGGCCAGCAAAGCGGCCACGGTCGCGGCACTGGCGATGATGATGATCTTACGCTTCTTGGACTTCTTCTCCGCAGCGGCCGCTTTGTCTCGAATGGAAGTGTCCTCTACGACGACGGGCATCTCATCCTGATCGCTGCTTTCATCGGATTGGACATCATCGGGCAGGTCGTCCGGAGCGATCAACTTCGTATTGGCGGTTTCAACCTCCGTATTGTCTTTGACGACGATGTCCGCGGGCGCCACCGCGTTGTCAAATGAGAGGTCGGGCAGAGGCCAGTCGCCATGGACCACGTCGCCATGGAAATGGGGAGGATTTCCTAGTTGGACCGTTTCCTTGACGCTTTGGACGGCGGGCGTGGTGTTGTAACTGATTGAGCGCAGAATATTGCGGATTGCGTCATTGGTGGCGCGCGCGGCCGACCTGAACGCTTCGCAAGTTTTTACGGGTATGGGATCCGGAATCGTGGCCGATGGGGGGCAGCATTGGACGTATCTGCATGGATTGGTCAATTACCGATTGCAGGCGTTCTTGGATGGTGACGCCCGTGATCATGTTGTGCTGCGCGCAGTATGCGCACATATTGGAGAAATCGGTGAGCGTGAACGTGTACGGTAGTGCGGTCGGGGCGATGACGACGATATTGTGCCGTTGCTCCGGTTCGAAGCACAGAATCAAATCGGAATTGTCCGCGATGTCCTGTGTCAGCTGCGTGGAACGGAACTGTGAGGAGTTGATTCCGACGGCATCCATCAGTGCCTTACTGGAAGGATCGATGCTGTGGCCGGCTAAACTATGGGTGCCAGCGCTGCCGACCTCGAGGGAAGTGCCCTGCGTGTATGTGCGGAAAAGGAGTTCCCCCATTGGTGACCGGCAGATATTGCCGGTGCAGATGAACAGGACGCGCATGTTTTTGAATCCTTCAACCATCGAAATGCGGAAAATAGGCTAGAAACAGTATATATATGGCTCTTGTGTTGTTTTCGTGGGTGTCGTCTCGTCGTTGAGCCGTTGATTATGAGGGTGTGAGGGGCGTTTCCTGTAGGTTTGTTTTTCGACCAAGAAAAAGAACCACAGAAAACGCCTTATGAAGAACATATTCAAACGTTTGCTCAACGTCAAGGGCATGGTCGTCGAGGACGTGTCCATCGACGATTCCCCGCTGCGCGACGTTCCGGTCCTGGTGGCGCGCGTCAGGTGCAGGAAGGCCGCGTTGCGTTGCTCGCGCTGCGGGCGCAAATGCCCGAAATACGACGACGGGGGCGGCGAAAGGCGTTGGCGGCACCAGGACTTCGGCTGCTATCGGGTCGAGATCGTGGGTCCGGCTCCGCGTGTGGAATGCCGTGTGCATGGCGTGGTGGTGTCGCGGGTTCCGTGGGCGGAGCCGGGCAGCCGGTTCACGCGCGACTTCGAGATGGAATGCACGTGGCTGATGACGGTCGCCAACAGGAAGACCGTGAGCGGTTTTCTGCATGTCGCGTGGAGGACCGCGGGCGACATCGCCGGACGGGTCGTCGGCCGGCTGGAATCCGGCATGCCATGCATGTTCGACGGGCTCACGGCGATCGGCGTGGACGAGACCGGCCACAGGAAGGGCCACACGTACGTCACCGTCGTCGTCGACCACGAACGCAAGCGGGTGGTCTGGGCGCACGACGGATACGGCAAACAGGTCCTCGACCTGTTCTTCGAAGAATTGACGCTGGAGCAGCGCGCCTCCATCAGGATCGTCACCGGCGACAGCGCCAGGTGGATCGACTCGTCCGTCGCCGAATACCGCCCGAACGCGGAGCGCGTGCTCGACTCATTCCACATCGTCTCCTGGATGACCGACTGCCTGGACCGGGTCGGGAAATCGGTTGTGGAACCAGGCCAGGCGAACGAAGGACAAGACGGCCGCGGAGGCGATGAAGGGCCTGAAATACGCCGTGCTCGGAAACCCCGGCGACTTGACCGAGCGCCAATCCACGGCCCTCGCCACGCTCGCCGGCGTGGATCCCAAGGGCCAGCTCTACCGCTCCTGGCAGCTCAAGGAGCTCCTGCGCACGCTCCTGCACCAGCCCGCCGGCAAGCCGAGGGGGAACTCAAACGATGGATCAACTGGGCCAGCCACTCGCGCATCCCCGAGATCGTCGAACTATGCAGGAAGATCCGCGGGCGCCGGGACGGCATCCTCAGGACCATCCGACTCGGCTACTCCAACGCGCGCCTGGAGGCGTTCAACAACAGGATCAAAGTCACCATACGCATGGCCTACGGCTTCCACCACGTCGACAACCTCATCGCCATGATCAAACTCAGATGCTCCGGCCTACCCATCCGATTGCCGGTCCCCGTCCTCTAACCCACGACAACAGCAGAAGCCTCGTATATATTGCATTGGGCATTCGGGGAGGGGCGCTATCCTCGTAGAGGATTGTAAAGAGGGGACATGAGATATATGGAGCATGGAAACAGCGGTCTGATACGGAACGCGAGCGATGTGTTGCTGGTGATGGCGTTGATCACTTTGCCGGTTGACGGCACGAGGCTTGGCGTCATCATGCCGTACTGGACACCTATCGCCCCCGTGTTCTTCACGCTGTATGTCCTATGCAATCTACGCCTTTTCCTGCGTTCCATGCGCCAGCATCTCGGATTCTTCCTGTTCCTGCCCCTGCTGGTGGCCGTATCATTCTTCGGATGGCTGACCGTCGGATTCCACAGGATGTACGTGTTCCAGACCATGTTCGCGCTGGTCTCAGGCCTTGCATGTCTGGCATCATTGGATATCGCGTTCCGCTTGAAACGACTCGATTGGAACAGGGCGGTGACGATTGTCGTAATCGTGTATTGGATCGCATTCATGGTGGGTGTCCTGCAATGGTTGGACTCCCGATACGGCATCGAACCAGTCACATTCCTGTCCCAACATCTCATGGAACGCAACTACGTGCCGCGCAAGCCCCAATTCCTGTTCGCGGAACCAAGCTACATCGGCATGCACATATTCGGCGTACTATTGCCCCTGTTCTGGCTCACCAGACGCAAGTCATTGGCCCTACTCGTACTCGTGTTCGCCTTCGGCTCGGCATGCATGGGGGTTGGCGTGCGCATCCTAATCGACACGGTGATTGCGCTGCTGCTGTGGGCGGTAATCGAAATCCGGTGGAACCGTGCGCGCAACATCATTGCGGCATTCGTCGGCATCGGAGCGATCAGCATCGGCGGAGCACTGATGTTACTGCGCAACGCGCGCGTGCAAAGCCTGCTGCAGCACGGCCTGATGCAGGGAGACTTCTCCATGCTCGCACGCATTTTCCGCTCGCTGGCGCCAATGCTCGCCGGTCTGCATGCCCCTGCGCACCTTGTATTCGGCTTCGGCATGGGCAACATCAAAAACGCGATGCTGCAAGGATATGACGACGCCCGAAACGTCATCATCGCCCGAGGCGGAGACCCGTCTGGCAATGTCGAGATCAGACTGATAGCGAACACGGACAACAGCACCTACTACTTCACCATGAATGCCTACGTCAGTTTCATTACCGAATTCGGCATAATAATGCTGGCCGCATTCCTGATACTGCTTTTGGCCCACGTGACCTGCAACCATGCCTGGAACAAAACCACAATCTGTTGGCTGATCCTCCTGTGCTACCTCTATATCCAATTCGAAGGCTATGCGTTCTACGCCCTATGGCTCTACATCTGGGCAACCGGCTTCCCCAAACTGGCCGCAATCCAACCCCCGAAATCTGCCAGCTCCGCACAGCCATCGAAAACAGAGTAGACTCAGACAGCGGAAACAACCGAACAGTCCGATTCGCGTCCCGCAACCATGCGAACCAGCGCATGCTGAAACAAGGAGCAGACGATTTTGCCAAGAAGCAAGCATACGAAAAAAGCGCACCGCCGTGCATGTGGCACTGGCCATCGTAATCCTCTGCCTCGCGCTCGCAGTTTCCGTTGCAGTGGCCGGACTGCTGTTCTACAAGCAGGCTCAGACCGTGAAAAATTGAGGAACAACAGGCGGTTTCCGCCCTCTCTGGGCTGAACGAAGATATCCTCAAGAATGCGGACTCTCTGCAAGCCACCGTATCCCAAGCGCAGCAGCATACCGTGGAAGCCAAACGAATTTCGCATAACCCATTGTGGACGGTCGCATCCATAATGCCGTACATGGGCAACGATGTCACTACAGTGCGCGGCATGACCGAAGTAATGGACGACCTGACCGGCAACACGCTTCCCGGTTTCACGAGCATCGCGCAACAGATCAGTACGACGCAGCTGAACAACGCCAACGGACAGCTCAACCTGCAGGCCATCGCTGACATGCAAGACGAATTCGCCAAAGCTAACCAGCAGCTCCAGCAGCAACGAGAAAAATACGGCAACCTGCCCACGCCAAAAATCAAAATCGTGGCATCCGCATACCAACAGGGACGCGACAAACTCGACGATCTCGCGCAAACCGTGGACGGCATGAACAGTGCGATGCAAATGGTCCCCGAATTGCTCGGCCAAAACGGGGCGAGAACATACCTTCTAGCCATCCAAACTCCCTCCGAACAACGCTCCGGAGGCGGACTGGTCGGATCTCTCGGCACATTCCACGCCGATCAAGGAACAGTGACGGTCGGCGAACTCCACCCCGACGGCACGCTGCTCAACGGTAATAACGGCAATGCCGAGGAAAAAGCGGTCTTCAACGGCCCGCTCGCATTCTCCTTCGACCTGCGCGACACATTCGCCGTGCCTGACATAGCACGCAACGCGGAAATGCTGAACGCTACTTGGCAGCGCTCGCCGTACGCCTGCAATATCGATGGTCTACTGGCGGTCGACCCGGTGTTCATCCAGGAGATGGTTGGTATCAGCGGCGACGTGCGGCTTGAGAATGGTACCGTGCTCAACGGTAGCAACACCGCGCAGTATCTGCTGAACACAATCTACAAGAGCGTGCCGGCGGAACAACAGGACGCCTATTTCAATTACGTGGCGCAGACGGTGCTGAACAACGCCTTCAACAGCATGAGCGTGGAGAAACTGCTGAATATGGGGCAGATTATTGGCTCAATGGCCCAGGAACGTCACTTGTACGCATACACGTTCCATGAGGACGAGGCTGATCACTTCCAAGGTGCCGGAACCGCGAAAAGCGCTCCCGGCAGCGCGGACAAACCACAGGTGGGTATATATCTCAACGAACAGAACTCGTCGAAGCTGGGCTGGTACATCGATCGTAAGGCCATGGTGACGGCGACCGGACGAACCAAGGACGGCGCCCGCACCTATCATGTGCGCTACACGCTGACCAATACGCTGACCGAAGCGGAACAGGCAACCTGCAACTGGTATATTCTCGGCGGAGTGCAAAGCGGAGTCGACGGACAAATCGTGGGCGGCTCCGGCATTTCCGTGCAGCGTATGCTTTTCTATGCTCCGGCGGGAGGAACAATCGGAGACATAACTTCGACCGGCGATGTGAAGGATCAGCGTACAACCACGATGGACGGACAGAACGTCACCACCAACGTCGCGTATCTGGAACCCGGGAAAAGTGTGACGTTCGAATTCGACGTGACCACTTCCACGAAGGCGAAGACCGATCTGACCATCGACCAGTCCCCATCCGGAAAAATGACGAACGATGTGGACTATCATTACTGAACCACCGTTATAGGCCATCATTGCTAAGATATCGAAGGGCATGAGGGTAATGATTCGGGGTGGATTCGTAATCTCGCTTGTTTTCCCCTCATGTATTAGAATGTGTACGAATTAGTAGCGAAGCGGAGAGGAATCAACCGTCATGGACGATCGATCGTCCAGGGTCAGAGAACCAGAAAAGCCCTGAAGAAAACGGTCTGGCATTCCCGTCCATACTTGACAGTTCCGTTTCCGGGCAGGAATCCCATTCGGGCAATTCAAATGCTTCGGGCATTTCAGGTGTTTTGGATGCTGCTCCGAATTCCGATTCTACGAGATGCCAATTAGAATCCCGAGCACGGCGAGCCGCATCGTCGGCGGGTCCGCAGGCGGATGAGCGCCGAGCACATCCGCCGTATCAAGCGTCGACGCCGTAACCCTCGCATCCTGGTTGTCGTGCTCATCGTGCTGCTGGCGTTTGCAGCCGTTGCTGGGGGTGTTCGCTTTCTGGCGTTGAAAGCGAAGAGTGACTGCAACAGGCCACTGATGGTGCAAAACATCTGCAGTCCGTCATTGCCGATGCCGACCAGTCGAAGATGGAAAAGCGTGTGGGGGAGCTCTCCGCGCATATTGACAAGGCTTATCCGCAAACATCTTCATCGATATGGTCGGTTGCCACGCGTCTGCCGTAGGCGGGTGGTGATATTTCCGCGGTCCGGGACACGGTCGGAGCTTTGGAAGACATCTCTTCGCAGGCCTTGCCTCAGCTGGTGCAGGCTTCGGGGAAGCATCAATCTGAACAAGATTCAGGTAAAGGATGGCACTGTCGGCATTCCCGGTTTGGAGAATGCGCAGAAGAATGCTGCCGATGATGTGATTGATGATGCCGTGCGCGAGATGAAATCCGCGCAGCAGCCGAAAATACGGCAAGTGACCGACGCTATCAATGCAGTCAAAGCCAGTTGCGTGAAGCTCAGTAACACGGTTCATGGTATGAGCACACTGGCGCAGTTGCTGCCCAGCATGTTCGGCACGGACAGCCATGCCATTGACGCTCCGCGCAACTACCTGATTCTGGCGCAGGCCAACGCGGAGGCTCGTCCTTCCGGCGGTTTGACCGGTTTGCTTGGCGTAATCACCGTACAAGGCGGCCATCTGAGCTTGCAGCCGTTCGTCTCGGATATGGAGATCCCAAGTCTGGCGAGCCGGTGGTGGAGCTCACCGCCGAGGAGCGGATGCTGTTCACCGACAAGCTGGGCACGGATATCCGCGACGTGAATTTCACTCCCGACTTCCCGCGTACCGGCGAAATCGTACGTGCAATGTGGGCCATACAATATGGCGTCCAGATGGGATGGCGTGATTGCTATTGACCCGCTGTTTCTGCAGAACATGCTTGCCGTTACCGGCGGTGTGACCATGCCCGACGGTTCCGTATTGGACGGTACGAATACCGCGCAGATGTTGTTGAATATTGTGTATGCGAAGATGACGCCGGAGAAAAAGGACAGGCATTTCGCAGATGCCGCGCAAGCTGCGTTCAACCACATCACCCAGAATGCCGATGATCCAAAAGCCTATAATTGGTGCGCGTTTCCCGGTCCGTGAAGGGGCATCTGCTGCTGCGGAGCGCGCACGAGGGCGAGCAGGACTTGATTGCCGAATCCGAGATTTTGGGTCGTCCCATTACCGAGGGTGCCAAGCCTCAGATCGGCGTGTACATTTCCGACGAGACGCAGCCGAAGATGGACTGGTATCTGCATCGCGAGGTGACCACCAAATTCCAGAAAGTGGTGGCGAATGGGGCTAACCAGTATACGGTGCATATCAAGCTGAAGAACCTGATAACCGTCGAGGAACTGGCCACGGCTCCGAACTATGTGACCGGTGGCACGAACGAGACCGAGCCCGGAGACATAAGAACGGCCTTGTTCCTATATGCGCCGGCGAATGGCCGTTTGGTGGATTAGAAGTTCCAGAACCAAATGATTACCAGGGCATGACCGTGCATGATGGTTTGACGCTCGCCGTCGGCAAGGTCACGCTGAAACCGGGGGAGGAGTATGAGATCACCCTGCATGTGCAATCCGCTCCGGACGCTGAGGAAGTCCTCACTGTCCGCAGACTCCGCTTATCGAAGGCTGGTGGGCGTGTCGAGCTGAAAGAAAAATCCCCCTTTATATGGATGTGAGAGTAAGCTAAATTATCGCTCCTAACAAGCGGGGGAGGCAAGGGTTTTTAGTTTGGAGAGAAAAATGACCTATAGCGGCAACACTAAGGAGAAGTTGAGCGAGACATCCCGGAAGTATGTGCTCAGCGTCGCCTACTGGCGGTTCTTCGTCAACGCCTTGCTGGTGTTGTGTGATATGACCGCCTTCATCATTGCCTCGGCGATTGTATACGTGGTGCGGAATGCGGGAGACCTGTACTCCACGCGTTTCCACTTCTACCTTGCTTTATGGGTGTATACGCTTGTCGGCTCGCTGATTTGGATATATTGCCTGCACAGTGTGGGCGTGTACCACCGTCATGTGATGGGTTGACGGCTACCAGCTCAATGCGTTTTTGGGCTCAAAGGTGCGATTTTCGCGGGTCTGATGGTTTGCGCGCTGAATTCCGATTCTCAACGTGTACGTACCGTTGGTGACCACCGGTTTGGCGCTTCTGTGTGCGTTACTGGTTACCATTGTCGAACGTCTCATCATCCGTCAGTTCGTGCTGTTCAGCCGTGAGAAGGGCGCGTATTCGTACGGCACCGTACTGGTAGGCTCTCCCGAGGGCATTGAACATGCCTTGGAATTCCTGAGCAAGAAAAGCCAGCTAAACTATCATGTCGTTGCGGTGTGCCCGATTGGATTGAACGAGAAGAACGGTCTTGTGTAGGCTGTCGGCGCGCCCGAGGGGTTCAAGCAGCGGATCCATGAGATTAGCGGCAGAAATATCGTGACGTTGCCGTATTGCAAGAATTTCGCCGAACGTGCCGTGGCCGTGGGTGTGCAGACGGTGATGGTCACCGATGTGATGCAGCGTTTTTCCGATAATTTCAACACATTCGTGTTGGATCTGGAATCCATGAATCTGGAGATCGCAGTTGTCACCTCCGCGGTGGATGTGAGTGGCCATGAGACCAATATCCGCGTGCTCCAAGGCACCACGGTGATGACGATCAGCCTGACGCAGTATTCGCCGTGGGCCATGTGCAAGAAGCGCGCGTTCGACATTGTGGTGTCGCTGATTGCGCTGTTGGTTTCCGCGATTGTCAGCGTTCCCGTCGCCATCGCCATCAAGCTCACCGATGGTGGGCCCGATTTTTTCATATGCAGACCCGTGTGGGCCGCCGTGACAAGACGTTCAAGATGATCAAGTTCCGTTCCATGGTGGTGAACGCGGACAAGATGAAGGCGGAATTGGCCGAGGAAAATGGACAGAAGGGCCGTTTCATTTTCAAGATGAAGGACGATCCGCGAGTTACCAAGATGGGCAAGTTCATTCGCAAGTTCTCCATTGATGAGCTTCCGCAGTTCCTGAACGTGCTGAAGGGTGATATGAGCGTGGTGGGACCGCGCCCGCCGCTGCCTGAGGAAGTGGCGCAGTACGACCAGACATATGCCACTCGTATGCTGGTCAAGCCCGGCATCACCGGTCCGTGGCAGGTGTCCGGCCGTTCCAATCTGAGCCGGGAGGAGTCTGAATCCTTGGATGTCAGCTATGTGCAGAACTGGTCCATGTTGGGCGACATCGTGCTACTGTTCCGCACCGTCGGCGCCGTTGTAACTCACAAGGGTGCATATTGATAGGTTCTGATGGAGATGAGACATAGCAAGGGATTCCATCAGGGGAACGGCAGTTTCAGGTGCTGGGTAAGCTCGGAAGTACAAGGGAAGCAATACGTGATATGAGTATGGTCGATACGCAATCGCATAATACGAAAACCGGCGTGAATGGTTCGCAAAAGCCGATTCGCGTGGCTCAGATTGTCGGCAAAATGGTTGGCGGCGGTGTTGAATCTGTAGTGATGAACTACTACCGGTATATCGACCGCAGCAAAGTGCAGTTTGATTTCCTTGTCGATGAGGATTCCACGCGCGTTCCTGAAGAGGAAATCACTACTTTGGGTGGTCGTGTATTCCGCATACCGCCGTACCAGCATCCGATTCGTTACCGTCGTGAGCTGATTCGTCTGATGCACGAACAGCAGTGGCCGATTGTGCACAGCAACATCAACACTCTGAGTGTATTCCCATTGTCGGCAGCGAAGAAAATGGGAGTGCCTGCCCGCATCGCGCATTCTCATTCAACCATGGGCAAAGGCGAGTTTGCGAAGAATGCGATGAAGCTTGTATTGAGGCCGTTCGCAAATGTGTACCCGACAGTAAGGTTTGCGTGCGGACATTATGCGGGTGAATGGTTGTTTGGCAAAAACCATGATTTTACTGTAATTCCGAACGCCATTGAGCTGGATAAATTCCGTTTTGATTCTACAGTTCGTCAAAAGGTACGCGAAGAATTCGGTATTGCCGATGACACATTCCTGATAGGGCATGTTGGCCGCTTTATGCCTCAAAAGAACCAGGTTTTCTTGGTTGACATGCTTGCGGATCTGCTGCCTAGTAGGCCTAATACGATGCTTGCCTTTGTGGGAGAAGGACCTGATAAGGCGGATGTTCAACAGCATGCTGAAGAGCTTGGTGTTGTTGATCATGTGATGTTTCTGGGACAGAGATCTGATGTCAATCGTCTATACCAAGCATTTGACGTGTTCTGCCTGCCTAGTCTATATGAGGGACTTTGCTTAGTTGGCGTTGAGGCGCAGCGCGCTGGTCTCCCATGCCTGTTCTCCGACGCAATTACACGAGAAGTTGATGTAACAGGCACATCTAAATTCATGCCCATAGAATCGCATGAAGAATGGAGCTCTTCTATACTGGCATTGGAACCGGGGATACGAATCGATTCCTCCGATAAAGCGTTCTCCGACTATGATATTTCCGAGAATGCCCGGGAACTGACTTCAATTTACTTGAAACTTTTTGAGAAGAAATGAAAAGCAATATGGACCCGCTAGTTTTAGTTGTCATACCTGTATATAATATTGAGCCTTATCTACATGAATGTGTGACAAGTGTGATAAGGGAGCTGCGGACGTTTTCTTGGAGATGATCACGCAGCCATTCCCTGGCTCTGACGGTATTGTACCGGACTCATCCAACCAATCGACCGTTTGATGCGCTCGTGGTCGTGCCAGCGGATCGCAGTCGTCGATCGGGACGCAGCACCCCGTCGCGGGTATGCATTCCCCCCCCCCAATGCCCAGGATAGACGGGCTCCGTCCTCATGCGTCCGAGGAACCCCTCCGCGGCGGCGTCGTCCGGGGAACGGCCTTTGGCGCCCGTCGACCGCGCCGGGCCGTAGCGGTCCATGAGCGCCAGCCATCCGGGCCGCCGGCAGTGGCATCCGCGGTCGGAATGCACCAGGGGCCTCGCTCCCTCCGGCAGCGTTTCCATGGCCTTGACGAGCATCCTGTTGGCGAGCTCCGCGTTGGGACCGGGCCCGGCCGTGTACGCGACGATCTTGCCGTCGTAACAGTCGATCGGCGGGGAGAGGTACACCTTCCCATCCCTGGCCTTGATCTCGGTGATGTCCGTGAGCCATTTCTCGTTCGGCATCTCAGCCGTGAAATCGCGGTCGGCGAGGTCGCCGGGAGCCGGCGTGGTCTCGCCCTCGTATGAGCCGTACCCGCGTCGTTCGGGAACATGCGCCGTCGGACCATCCTCGGCCATGATCCTGCGGAGCGCCTTCTCCGAGACGCGGGTTCGGAGCACGGCCCTGACCCTGCGGTACCCGTACCTTCCCCTGGAAGAGGCGAACGCCTCCGCCACCTCCCGCATCAACGCGTTCCCCAGTTCCGGCTCCTCGACCCTGCGGCGCGGGGCCTCGGCGTCGCCGGCGGATCGATCCCGTCGCATCGCTGGCTTGTTGGCCTGGCTGGCGTTCCTGTTCTTGGGTCGCAGCGCGGCCATGCCGCCCTCGCGGTACGCCTTGACCCGGTTGTGGACCGCTCCGATGCTCACGCCGAGCTGTCGGGCGGCCTGCTTCCGCGCATGCCGCCCAGCACCAGTTCGATCGCCTTGGTCCTTGTCTCCAGTGGGATGATGGGTTTGGCCATATGGCCAGCATACCGGGGATCCTTTGCCAGCCAGCGTTCCAGGCACTGCCTGGTCGGGTATCCCAGATGCCTCACCACCTGGGCCGTGGTCATCGGCGTGGTGAAGTACAGCTCCACCGCGCGCTCCCGTTCTTCGGGACTGAACATACGAAAATCCTTTCGCTCAGTCTCCAAGAAAACGTCTGCGCCCTGTTCTCCTGCATGGAAAACTCGTTCTGCAAGGCAATGTCAAATCTGTAGGCAAGCTGCGCTTTTCCCGTTCTGCTTCTCCACCTCGTTCCATAAGGTTTCGCGGTCAGAGAAAGAGGGTGGAGCATGAGATGGCAGCAGGATTTCGGAACAGATTACGCCGCCCTTTTGGCGTAATCGCTGTCCTCGCTGTAATGCTCACTGTGCAGCTTTTCGCCGGAGCGATAGGCGGCAGCAGCCACAGCAGACTGTCCGGCGCTGCGCTTAATCCGGGTCGCATGAAAATGATACAGTGCGATAGTCAATCACCCCCAAACTCATTTTTGTTGTGCTCGTTGATGGCCTCCATGAGCAGACCCTTGACTTCCGTCAAGGCGAATGCTTTTCCGCAAAGGTGTAAAACTCGGTTTCGGTCAAAACCTTTGTCAGCGATGCAACGCTTTCAATAGCTGCGCCACGGGTGATAAGATGATGTGTCCGCTTGCGCAGATCTCCCTTTTCGTAGTATGCGGCACGGTTTTCAAGTTGCTGCTTTTTGTGTTGGAGCTGCAAGAGCTTGCGTTCTTTCCGCTTTCTCCGCTTCCAGTTCGGGGATAGTTTTCTGTTTTGCCATAATGCATGACCTCCTTGATTTTGATGTAGGGATATAAAAAGACCGCCTACATTTTTTGTAGACGGTCTATGTAACTATAGAGGATAGGTTTTTTTATTGCGGCATTCCACCGTTTTTAATGATGGAGTTTGCTACTCCCTCTGCTGCGGCTGTCACAAACGCAGAGGAAATGGTCTTAATTGTTTCGATAACAAGGGGGGAGTCCTTTTTGCACAATTACATCTTTAACCTTTTTCCATTGGGAGTTATCTCGGATTTTATCAAGAAAATCATTGCCCTCCCATGTTAAAGAACCTACGTCGAAGCTCCATAAACTGTTATCCGCATACCGGGCACCGTAATCAGAAATCAGCCCAGCCTCATTTAATATTTTGCAATGATAGGCGACAGTTTCCATGTCGTAGCCACTAATGTTCAAATTATAAATCGCTGTTGAACGGTATTCTTCTTCAATTTTCAAAAGAATGAGACGAACAAGCTCCATGTCTCGCTTCATGGATGCTCCTTTCATGGATGCTCTTTTTAATCATACTTGCTATCTGCGAATGGTTTGTTAAATCGTTCGTAGATAGCAAGTCCGCAGGGATAGCCGCTTAGCGACGCAAGGGGCGCAGCCCCTTGTACGGAACGGAGTGGCGCAAAACAGCCCGAATATTCGTATGTTTGGGCTGTTTTGCCTTGCAGAGCGCACATGCATGGCTTGCCCCTGTATAGAAGTGCGCCCTTTGTTCCAAAGGGATTTATAGCACCGCCTAATCCTCAAGATACAAGCCTTCATCAATATGACAAATTGCCTTTCGGATATTTGAAGCAATGATTGATGATGCCTTTTCGTATTCTGTACTATATATACCCAGCAAACTGAAAATGCAGGATTTCTTACAGCGTCTGACAAATGCATTATTGAATGCTGCCTTTGTGTTTTGAGAGAAGGACTGGTAATATACATCCTTTCGAAAGCAAGCTTCATATATCTGAACATAGAAATTTCCATGACAGAGGAGGGGCATGAAGTCAATACAAGTAGCGAATGCTTTCATTCTTCGCCATGGCTCTGATATCGACATTACGAATCTTGTGCTGAACAAGCTCGTTTATTTCGCACAAGTCGAGTCTCTGCGCGCAACCGGGAAACCATTGTTCGAAGACAAGATTGAAGCGTGGCCTTACGGTCCGGTTGAGAGGAACGTTTATTTCACTTTCCAAAAATACGGACGCAACAGGATTCTCAAGCCCGAGGGCGAAACCGCAAAGGATGAACAGGCCTTATCCGTCGTAGATGGGACGGCAAAGAAATATGGTTTTCTGACGGCATTCGATCTTGTGGGATTCTCCCATCGAAAGAACTCCGCTTGGAAGAATGTCTACAGGGAAGGAGAAAACGTCGAAATCACCAACGATGCCATTCTCGCATCCGACGACGGTCTGACCTTCCCCAAAAACACTCTTGCATCTAGTTTGGATGAAGTAAATGCAAAATGGCAGAACACCTTCAGGATTCTGCGCAATGCCTGAGCAATACACTGACGAGTGGTGGCATATCCAAGCGTCACCACTCGCTTTTTCCATTTGATGATTTCGCAGAAGCAATGACACAAGCAATCGTCCGAGTACACAGGAAGCAACTTGACGACATCGGCGGATTTACCGTGGAAAGAACCAGCGACATCGGTTCCGTAAGCAGCGTTGTTGATTCAACGTTTCTGCCGGTATTCGGTCAATCGCCGAAAGAACGATTCGAAGATTTGTTTCGACAAATGGCGCATTTTACCTTTCACCTAGCCAAAAATCATTATTTCGCTGATGGCAACAAGCGCACCGCAATGGCTATATCCTTGGCCATCCTGAAAATGGAAAGAATTGATTTGGATATCGATGATGATCCAGAGCCAGAACGAAATACCCTATATAAACTCATTTCCAGACTGGTGACAGAAGAAATCACGGAAGAACAATTTGCCGCAATCCTGAGGAGAAGTGGACGTTTAATCGATGAATGATGACGGGCTGCCGCCTGTCCGCTACAGCGCAAGGTCGACCGGCCCATGCGAATGCTCGGCTACCGCACGCCCGCCGAGCCATTCGCCGACGAACCGCCAGGCCTACAAGCCTGACGAAGGCGTTGCGCTTACAAATGAACAACGGGTGGCATCATGCATCACGATGAACGAGTAAGGTTGACGGGGAGGGGGAATCACATGAACCAGGCATGCGTACACAATGACACCATCGACGCGGGCAACCATCATGGCCGGCCGCAATACTGGCCGTTCCTGCAATTTCTGACAACGCAGGAACGCAACGTCGTTTGGTTGCTGCTGGCCATCGCTTTTCTTCCGGTGGACGGCACTACGCTCGGCCTGTACGCGCCGTTCTGGTCGCCAATCAGTCCGGCGCTGTTCGCCGTGTACTGCCTATGCAATTGGCGTCAACTGCGCATCGCAGCCAACCGGTACCTGCCTATGTTCCTGCTGCCGGTCGCCTGCATCATCCTGTCCATCCCCGGGTGGCTGCGCTTCGGCATTCATCTCAACGCCGCGTTCATGAGCATCACCGGATTATTGGGCGTGCTCGCCACTTTCGGGGGCGATCGCCATTGCGTTCGGCATCAAACGCATTCCATGGCGTACGCCATTGCGGATTCTCATCGCTTCTTACTGGTTCTCCTTCGGCGTGGGCGTGGTGCAATGGCTATCCATCCATCTGCATATCAAGCCGCTGACCGACTATTTCGCGCACCTCATGTACCGGCAGTACATCAATGAAAGCTCGGTGTGGGGCGGTGGTCGCCCGCAGTTCCTGTTCGCGGAGCCCAGCTATATCGGCATGCATCTGTTCGGCGTATTGCTGCCGCTTATGTGGCTTATGCGTGGGCGCGACCGTATCTATGCCAAGCGGTTGCGCAACCTCATCGTTGTGTATGCGATTGGCGCTGTGCTAATGCAGGCCGGCACCCGGATCGTCCTTGATTCGGTGGTGGCGTTGCTGGTTGCCATTATTGCGCATAATTCGTGGTGCGACAAGAAACAGCGTGTGCGTGGTATTGCGCAGCTGCTGGGTGCGGTTATGCTTGGTCTGATGGGCGTGCTTGCCGATTCCCGACTATCTTCGATTGCGGAAAACGGTGCCGAAGGAGACGGATCGTTCTTCGCGCGAATCTACCAGAGTCTTGACCCGATATGCGGGCTGCTCGCCCATCCGTGGACGGTGCTTACCGGATATGGCTCCGGCAACATCATCAACGCGGTATGGGCCGGCGCGAAGCATGCGGAACGATTGTTGAATGGCCTGGGCATGAATGGAAGTGCTGCGGTGGGATTCGCGGCTGGCATTAGCAATCATTTGGGTAGGTAATGTTCGACTGTTCAGCTTTTTTGAGCCTTGCCGCTCTAGAACTGCCATAAGCGAAATGAGACGTGTTTCGTTGCTTAGGACGCAGTGGTCGCGGCCTGTTCGGACCGCAGCTCCTCGATACTTATATGCAAGACGGCAGTCGATGGCCGTCTATGCTGGGTGAAGTGATCTGAAGTGATTTACAAGCTGCGGATTTGCGAGCCGAACGGCCATAGCGCTAATTTGGCCATCTTGAACGACTGGATACCGAACGGAATACCGATGATGGTGACGCAGTTCAGCAGGCCGGCAAGTATGTAGCCAATCGCCATCCACAAACCGGCCAGTACGAACCAGATGATGTTCAGCAGCACGGATCCCACGCCGCCGCCATACTCCACGGTCTTACCGAACGGGGTCAGCGTGAGCCCCGCCATCTTGAACGCCTGAATACCCAGTGGAATGCCCACAATGGTGATGCACAACACCAAACCGATAATGGCCCAGCTGGCGGCGAGCAACAACCCACCCAGAATCAGCCACAGAATATTACCAATAAGTCGCATACGCACATGATACTGACATGCCGTGCCGATGCCGACAAGTGGCAACGGATAACAACAAAAGATACAAAAAGCAGCAAAGCCATGTGGGAAGGATGTATTTTGCCTCGCCATAAGCAAAAATGGCGAGGCGGATTTATCGAACCTTAATCGAACCAAGTTTTAATACGGTTGCATTGCTTGGCGATGCAACCGAATATATTGGTCAAACTTTTACTTTGCTTTCCGAGGTGTTGCTGGCAGCAGCGTATTGAATGGATTTTTGCAGTCACTTAATTGATGCGGCTGCAAAAGCGATCGGTATTTTCTGGCTGAATTCCTTAAGTACGGAGCGGCAGAAAACAAAATCTTTGATAAGTGCCATGTAAAACTGCTCAACATCTGTTTGACTGAAAGCCCGCTACAAATCTGCCATACATACCGCAGATAGACCGGTTGAAATGGGAAAGATGCGCAGAGTGTGGGGCGTTCGCCTTGGGAACGGACGCCCACACTTGTTGTGCGGGAATTTATAGCATTCCGATCAGTCCGTGATCGTGGCCGTCGCGTGCGAAGGCTGGAATCGTGTCTATTCCGGCGTCGACAGTGATTTTTTGCCCCCCTCCATACACTTTGCCAGTGCGTAGATCCGTCCATGTGATGCTAGCGTTTCCGGGAAGCGTCACCTCACGCGATCTGGCTCCGGCCTCAACTACGGGGGCCACTAGGATATCAGGGCCGAACATGTATTCATCGGCAATATCAGACACCGATTCGTCTTGAGGGAACTCGTAGAAGAGCCCACGGACCAAAGGCTGGCCATCGGTATGTGCTGATTCGAACAATTCCCGAGTGTAAGGGCGCACTTTTCTCGCGAATGGCAATGAACTTTCGGAAGATCTGCTCCGTCTCGGGGCCATAACTCCAAGGCTCATTGTCGGCACCACTTGGCGAACGGTGGTCTCCGGCCGAATTGGTGATGGTCTCCTTGCCGGTTGTCGTATGCAGACTACGGTCGCCATGGTTGCGCATGACCGGTAGGAAGCATGAGAACGCGCACCAGCGGGCCAACA
>ENA-OQES01000361-OQES01000361.1-human-gut-metagenome-genome-assembly--contig:-NODE-361-length-19625-cov-4.604985_pt1 | contig 19625 bp, 24 predicted proteins | sample MGYA00242798_ERZ504641 | MGnify/ENA primary metagenome ERZ504641 (study PRJEB26092, sample SAMD00036327) | human gut metagenome | host: Homo sapiens | study: EMG produced TPA metagenomics assembly of... | reverse complement strand
AGGGAGGAGAATCGGGCATCCTATGTGCTTTTGAAGCTGGAGTATCCGAAGATGACACTGGAAGAGGCAGACACAGCGCTACAGGCTTCGGTCCGTGAAAATGATGTCAGGGGGATTTCTGAAAAAGGAGAGATCTTCCTCATTCTTTCACAGACGGACAGAAGTTCCTTGCCGATCATTCTTGCAAGACTGGAAAATGACGGCTTCGTCTGTCATGAGATCGATACCGTGGAGAATGCAAATACAGGAGAAAAATTATGATTCAGACAGTGCTTGGAGTATTCCTGATCCTGTTACATATTGTCTGCTGTGTGCTGGTCTGGCTGGGGATAAAGACACATCTGCTGAAGGTGAAAAAATATCTGATGGCACTTGTGATCTTCGTCCCTTTCTGGGGAACAGTGTGCGTGCTGCTTTTGCATTTGCAAATGCTGACCAGAAGAGACAATAGGATAGAACCGGGAGTGGAAAAGCTTCGTGTGAATGAAGAAATTTATAAAAATATTTTTCAGGCAGTTTCGGATACGGACAAAAAGATCGTTCCGTTAGAGGAAGCACTTTTGATTAACGAACCGAGAGTGCGCCGTGAACTGATCATGGATGTGTTAAATGATGATCCGGAAGAATATATGGATCTTCTGAAACAGGCCGCATGAATGAAGATGTAGAGGTTGTCCATTATGCGATCACAGCCATGGTTGAACTTTCCAAGGAATATGATTTCGTTTGCAGAAGATGGAGAAGCTGTATGCGGAATCACCGGACGATCCGGAGATCCTGGAGCAGTACTGTGATTTTATGGAAGAGTATCTGAATCAGGGGATTCTGGAAGCCCAGATGGAGAGAGAACAGAGGGAACGTTATATCCGTCATTTTAAGACAAAAGCTGAAGGTGAAAACGCGCTTTCCACATGTGTGCGTCTGTTCCAAAATCTGATGAAAACAGGAGATTATGTTCAGGTGGAAGAGATTCTAGGGCTGATGGATCAGAAATGGCATCGGAAAGAGGAGTTCTGGATTTTGAAGATCCGGTATCTGGCAGAACGAAAAAAGGGAGCGGAGTTGCAGCAGTGTTTAAGACAGATGAAAGAGGAGCAGATCTATCTGTCGTCTAAGAGTAAGGAGGTATTGGCTTTTTGGCTGGATTAAAATCATTGAAAAACATTTCCGTTTAAAAGTATGCTGGTGATTCTGGGTGTATTTCTGATGATCGCGGTCGTCCTTTTTGCTGAACGAAGTGGAATTCAATATACTGAAAAAAAGCAGAAAAGTCGCATATCTCAGTCAGGAAGAAGTGGTTACGGAACAGATGGCTGCAAAATCACTGCCGAAGACCTGTCTGGTACTTCGTAACAGTGAAGATGAGGCGAGTGTGGCTGCATGGGAGCAGTTTCAACAAATTTTAAAGATATGAAGGTTGGAACAGATGTGGTAGACCTGCAGAGTGCATCCTCTATTCCAGATTATCATGCTTATGAAACGGTTGTTGTATTACTGAGCGATGTAAGTCTGTTGAAAGAGAATCTTATGGAACTGTGTGATTGGGTGTCAGAGGGTGGGAATGTACTTTTTTGGCCCTGACACTTCAGAAAAACAGCGTATTCATCAGTGATTGAGCAGAAGCTTGGAATCATTTCTTCCGGATATGACAATATACTTGTAGACAGTATTTATTTTGAACCGGAATTTATGCTTGGCGGCGGACAGGCTTATGCAATCACGGATCCGTATGATTCTGCCTGGGCAGTGCAGCTGAGTGAGAATGCGAAGGTTTATGCGCATGTCAATGAAAAAAACCTGGTCAGCCTGTCATTTTGGGGAAGAACCAAATATGGAAAAGGGGTAAGTTTGTAGTAGACAACTTTGGACTGTATGAGAAAGCGGTGCGTGGATTCTATGCGGCTTCCTACAGTCTCCTTACTGATGTGGGGGTTTATCCGGTGATCAATGGATCAGCATTTTATCTGGATGACTTTCCGTCACCGGTTCCGGAGGGAGATGGTACTTATGTGAAGCGGGACTATGGAATGAGCATTAGTGATTTCTATATGGATGTGTGGTGGCCGGATATGCAGGAGCTTGCGTCTAATCACAACGTTCGCTATACCGGTGTGATTATTGAAAATTATGAGGATGCGACGGATGGAACGATTAAGAAACAGAAGGATACCAGACGTTTTCAGTATTTTGGAAATATGCTGCTTCATCAAGGTGGAGAACTCGGGTATCATGGATACAATCATCAGCCGTTGAGTCTTTCAAATTGTGGATTATGGATGACGTGCTTCCGTATGATACATGGAAAAAGTGAGGCGGCCATGAAAAAAGGCTGTAAAAGAATTGATCCATTTTGGAGAGGATACATTTCCCAGTGTATCAATGTCAGTCTATGTACCGCCGTCCAATGTATTGTCAGCAGAAGGAAGGGAGATGCTCGCGAAAGATTTCCCGGAGATCCGGACGATCGCCAGTAATTATTTCACCGGTGAGTTTGCGTATGTGCAGGAATTTGAAGTTGCAAAGGATGGGATTGTAGAACAGCCGCGTATCATCTCCGGTGCAATTATCGATGATTATATGAAGATGGCGGCACTGTCGGAATTAAATATGCATTTTGTGAACAGTCATTTTATTCATCCGGATGATCTTCTGGACGAAGACCGCGGTGCGGCGCTTGGCTGGGAAAAGATGAAGGGCAACCTCGCTGATTATATGGACTGGCTGGTGGATTCGGCACCGTCCTTGAGACAACTCACCGGTTCAGAACTATCCGGTGCGATCCAGCGTTATGGAGCGGTTACATTCACAAAGACAGTGACAGAGCGGTCTATAGAATTGGAGCTTAAAAACTTCTATGATGAAGCATATTTTATGGTGAGGATCAATGAAGGAACACCAGGTGAAGTTTCAGGAGGAAAACTTACACATCTGACAGGAAATCTTTATCTGCTTCAGGCAAAGGAACCAACAGTAACTATTGAGAAATTAGAAGATTGAAATACAAAGCGGTAACACGCGACAGATAAGGAGTTAATTGTGAGAATCTGTCTCATATTGGAGGGGTGTTATCCCTACATATTTGGAGGTGTATCCACCTGGATGCACCAGTATATCAATGAAATGAAAGAGCATGAGTTTGTTCTGTGGGTGATTGGGGCAAATGCGAAGGATAAAGGGAAATTTGTCTACGAGCTTCCGAAAAATGTTGTAGAAGTTCACGAGGTCTTTCTGGATGACGCTTTGCGGCTGAAGGATTCTGGAAAAATGCTTCATGCCTTTACAGAGGAAGAGACGAACAGCCTGAAAGAGCTGATGCTGTGTAGACGCCCGAATTGGGAAATCTTGTTTCGGCTCTATCATGATCAGAAGCTGAATCCTATGTCCTTTTTTAAGAAGTGAGGAATTCCTGAATATATTGACGGAGTGCTGTATAAAAGATTATCCATATACTCCGTTTGCGGATGCATTTCACACGATGCGCTCTATGCTACTTCCGGTTCTTTATCTGATGGGAAGTGAAGTGCCTAAGGCAGATGTTTATCACGCGATCTGTACGGGGTACGGAGGACTTCTTGCGTGTCTCGGCGGATATGTCTATAAGAAGAAAGTGCTTTTGACGGAGCATGGAATTTATACAAGAGAGCGTGAAGAAGAGATCATCCGTGCAAAATTGGGTACAGCCGGCATTTAAAAAGCAGTGGATCGCCTTCTTTTATATGTTGTCGGATATTATTTATACGAGAGCCTTTTGCTGTCTCAGCGTTGTTTACCAATGCTATGCTTGCACAGATTCAGATGGGATGTGACAAGGAAAAATTGTCGTGTAGTTGAGAATGGATCAATTACGAACGACTCTCTTCTATTCCGTTAAAAGAAGAAGACGGATGGGTTGATATTGGTGCGGTTGTGCGTCTGGCGCCGATCAAGGATATCAAGACAATGATTTATGCGTTTTATGAGCTGTGTACGAAAAGAGATCATGTGCGGCTCCATATTATGGGTGGCGTTGATGATGAGGAGTATGCTCAGGAATGCTATGCGCTGGTCGATCAGTTACATTTGGAAAATGTGATCTTTACAGGTCGTGTGGATATTATTTCCTATATGGAAAAGCTGGATTTTACAATTTTGACGAGTATATCAGAAGGACAGCCGTTGTCTGTCCTGGAATCATTTGCCGCAAGGCGTCCTTGTGTGACTACGGATGTGGGCTGTTGCAGGGAACTTTTGAATGGAAACGAGGAGGACTGTTATGGATCCGTAGGATATTGTGTTCCGCCAATGTATCGTGAGGGACTTGCGCAGGCAATGGATCAGATGTGTGCTTCCAGAACGCGAAGACTTCGTATGGGCGCAAATGCACAGAAACGGGTAAAGGCGTATTATCGAAAAGAAGAAATGATTGAAAAGTATCGGAAAATGTATCGGGAGGTGGAAGAAGCAGATGGCCGGAATCGGATTTGAGTTAAAGAAATTATTCCAGAAAAGTGGACTTGCATCGACTGCAAAAGCATATGGATATGCCGGAATTATCTGTACAGGTCCGATGCTGCTCGGCATTGTATTGCTGGTTGGGATTACCTTTATCTGTGATCATACCGGTGCGACAAGGCATAACCGGGAGCTTTTAAACTGTATGATTACTTATACACTTCTCGCTTCGCTGACTGTGACAAGCTTCTTTTCTATGGTTGTAACGAGATATATTGCGGATATGTTGTATGAAGAACGACATGAAACAGTGCTCCCTTCCTTCTGGGGATCGACAACGATTCTGCTTGTTGTCGGTGGAATCATGTACGGAATCTTTCTTTGGTTTCCGGAATCAATCTGATTGACCAGTTTTTGTGTCTGGAGTTTTTCGGAGAATTAATCGTCACATGGAATGCGATGAGTTATCTGACCGCGATAAAGGATTATAAAGGGATACTTCTATCGTTTGTGTCGGCAGTGGCAGTGTCGCTTTTGATTGGAGTTCTACTAGTTTTGATTGGAATTCCACATGTAGAGGCAATGATGATTGCTGTAACGATCGGATATGGGATCATGCTTCTGTGGGATGTGACACTGCTATACCGTTATTTTCCACAGAGTGAGAGCAGTGCAATTTTTCTTTCTGCGCTGGGTGGATCAATTCCTTCCGCTTGCTTTTATAGGCTTGTTTACGAATATCGGACTTTTTGCACATTTGGTTATTATGTGGTGTAGTCCGATCCATGTACATGTACAGGGGTTGTTCTATGGTGCTCCGTATCACGATGTCCCTGCAATGATCGCATATCTGACGATTCTTATAACGACAGTTAATTTCGTTGTGTCGGTGGAAGTGAATTTCTATCCGAAATACAGGAATTACTACAGTCTGTTTAATGACAGAGGAGAAATTAAAGATATTTTACGGGCAGGAAACGAGATGAAAGAAGTTTTGAATATGGAGCTGAAGTATACGGCACTGAAGCAGCTCCTTACAACGGCGTTGGCGCTTTCTGTAGGACAGCTTCTCCTGACATATCTTCCGCTTGGATTTAATGATCTTATGGAAGGCTATTTCAGGACACTGTGTGTCGGTTATGGACTTTATGCGGTTGCTAATACAATGATGCTGATCCTACTGTATTTTACAGATTATAAAGGAGCATTATATGCAACAGGAATGTTTGCGGCGTGTACGACAGGATTTACCTGTATATCTCTATTTTTCCCGCAAGTATACTATGGCTTTGGATTTTTACTTGGAAGTGCAGTATTCTTTCTGATCTGTACGCTGCGGCTTGGATATTTTATTAAAAAACTTCCGTATTATATTTTGAGTGTACAACCAATCGTGGCGGAAGATAAAACAGGATTCTTCACACGGTTAGGATGTTTTCTGGAAGAGAAAATAGAAAGGGGAGACGAGCTTGAAAAATTATAAATCAATTGCACTGGGATGTGCCCTTTTATTAGGAATGTCCTGTTGCCTGACGGGATGTACAGCTTCGGGGAAAACAGGGAATGCATCAAAAATCAAAGACAGAGCAACAAGAAACAATAGAAAAGGCCGAGACACAGGATATCAATGACGTTCATCTTCGAGATAAGGACAGCCTCTATGAAAATGATGACGAGACGAGTGTTGTGACAATGTATCTTACGGTTTCTCAAGGAAATTCTTCAGAGGGGACAAATCATACCTGGAAGGAAATCAACAGTTATTCGGCTTATGATTATGACAAAATGGGAGTAGACCGTTACCAGACAGCGGCGCTCCTCCAGGTTGGAGATGAGTCCGGTCCACAGAGTGGAGAGGTTGGTTACGGTGAAAATGTGCCGAATGCGACGGTGCAGATCAGAGGGCAGACTTCAAGCAGTAATGCACAGAAAAATTATAAGATAGAGCTGAAAAAGAATAAAGGAACCTGGCGAGGACAACGTACGATCAATCTGAATAAACACCAGACAGAGGGAATGCGTTTCCGTAATAAGCTCTCCTATGATCTTTTGAAAGGGATTCCGCAGTTGATGTCTCTCAGGACCCAGTTTGTGCATTTATACGTGAGAGATCTTACGGAAGGAAACAGCGCAGAGTTTCAGGATTATGGTTTGTATACGCAGGTGGAGCAGCTCAACAAGACGGGAATGAAGAATCATGGAATGGATTCAAATGGGCAGTTGTATAAGATCAATTCATTTGAGTTTTACCGTTATGAAGATGTGATCAAAAAAAGAAGACGATCCGACCTATGACCAGAAAGCCTTTGAAAAGCTCCTGGAGATCAAAGGAGATTCAGATCATACGAAACTGATCCAGATGCTTACGGATCTGAATGATAATTCAAAATCGATTGGTGATATCCTGGATCAATATTTTGACAGAGAAAATCTGACGTATTGGATGGCATATCAGATCCTGACCGGAAATGTAGATACACAGAATCGTAATACATATTTATATAGTCCACAGAATTCGGACACATGGTATCTGATTGCGTGGGATAATGACGGCTCTTTCATGAGAACCGAATATAACATTCAGAATCGTTCCGATCAGGGAAGTTGGGAATGTGGAATCAGTAATTACTGGGGAAATGTTCTTTTTCAGAGATGTCTGCAGTCCGAGGAGTTTCGTGAGGAACTTGATGCGGCAATTCAGGATCTGAGATCCTATCTCAGCGTAGAGCGGATCAGCGGTATGATAGAGAAATATCGTACAGTGACGCAGAAGTATTTGTATCAGATGCCGGACCGGATGAATGCACCGCTGACCGAAGCGAAATATGACACAGTTGCATCGGCAATCCCTTCCGAGGTGGAACAAAATTATGAGCTCTATAAGGAGAGTCTGGAAAAACCAATGCCATTTTATATTGGAGTACCGGTGATCGAGGGGAATACCTTGAAGCTGAATTGGGATGCGTCCTATGATTTTGATGCAGAGACGATCACTTATACGGTTGAACTGGCAAAAGATTATAAGTTTAATGAGATCGTATTTCGTCAGGATAATATTCAAATTCCGGAAGCGGAGACTACAGTTCCGGCAGACGGCCAGTATTTTGTGCGTGTCCGTGCGACAAATGCATCAGGACAGACGCAGGATGCTTTTGATTATTATGTGACAGATGATGGAAAGAATTATGGTATGAAATGTTTCTACATTACAGGCGGACAAAATGTTGAGGAAGATATTTATGAAGAATGATTTATCAAAAGAACGCTTCCGTAATGAATGGAAATATCTGATCAGTACCAGTGAGAAAGAACTGCTGGAGCTGAGGATGAAGCATTTGCTGAAAAAGGATCCAAATGCAAAGGGAAACGGTTATATGATCCGCAGTCTTTATTTTGAAGATTATTTCAACAGCGCTTATGCGGAAAAGGAATCTGGTGTTCTGATGCGAAAAAATATAGGATCCGTATTTATGATTGTAGTGACCGTTCAATCAAACTGGAGCGGAAGAAGAAATTCGGAAGTTATATTTATAAAGAAAGCGCTCCGCTGACAAAAGAAGAATTCTACAGGATTCTTGATGGGGATTATCAATTTTTATTAAAGAGTCCCTATCCATTGTGCAGAGAATTTTATGTGGAATGTGTCAGTAATCTTATGCGTCCGCGCACGATTGTTGACTATGATCGTGTACCGTGGATCATGGACGAGGGGACAGTCAGGATCACATTTGACAGTGATGTGCGTGCGGCGGTCGGAAGTTATGACATCTTTGATCCGTCCCTTCCGACACTTCCGGTGCTTGAACCGGGGAAACTGGTTATGGAAGTGAAATTCACAGAGATGCTTCCACAGATCGTGCGTGACTTGCTTCCACCAAATGCACAAGAATTCACAGCAGTATCAAAATATGTACTCTGTTATGAAAAATCGCAGTATTTGCATGGATTTGAATATTGGAATGAAACACAGGAGAGAAAACGATTATGAGTGTACAAGATATGATTAAAAAGTCGGTGCTGGAATCCGGCGCGTTTGACAGCTTTAATGCACCGAAGATGGCAATTTCGCTGATCATTGCATTGCTTCTTGGAGCGGTGATCTATATGGTTTACAGCAAATTTTATGTAGGGGTGATCTTTTCCAGAAGCTTTGCGGTTACTTTGGTCGGAATGACGCTTCTTACCTGTATGGTTACTCTGGCGATCAGTACGAACATCGTGATCTCACTTGGTATGGTCGGAGCGTTGTCTATCGTGCGTTTCCGTACAGCGGTGAAAGATCCGATGGATCTGCTCTATCTTTTCTGGGCGATCACTACAGGAATCACAACCGGAGCAGGAATGTATGTGCTGGCTCTGATCGCGGCAGTTGTGATGATCGCGATGATCTTTCTGTTCTATCATAAGCAGCAGAAGGGCAGGATCTATATCGCAGTGATTCATTATCAGGGAGATGAGGCGGGTGATGAAATTATCCGCAGCTTTGGAAAAAACTGAAATATTCATAAGTCAAAGACGATGCAGTGGAGAGAAAACAGAGATGGCAGGTTGAGGTGTTCTGCCGGCAGAATGAGCTTGATTTCACAGAGAAGATCCGGAAGATCACGAATGTGGAAGATATTACATTGATCCAGTATAATGGAGAGTATCACGGATAAAATAAGATTTAGAGAGGGCGTGGACATTTAATGTTCATGCTTTTCTTTTTGACATTTTTTGATCATTTACATCTCCGATCGATATTGTATAATAAAAATGTAGAAAAATATTAAACATAGTTGACAGATGGGTTTATAAGTATATAATACAACCATCAAAACACACCAACTAAGTAGGTTAATAAAGAAAGTGAGGATATAGGCTATGGCAGCAATTTATAAAGGCACACTTGGACTGATTGGAAACACACCACTTGTTGAACCTGTGAATCTGGAAAAAGAGCTTGGACTTGAAGCAACGATTCTTGTAAAGCTTGAGTATCTTAATCCGGCAGGAAGTGTGAAAGATCGTGTTGCGAAGGCAATGATCGAAGATGCAGAAGAGAAAGGAATCCTGAAAGAAGGTTCTGTTATCATCGAACCTACTTCCGGAAACACAGGAATCGGACTTGCATCAATCGCAGCAGCGAAGGGGTACAGAGCAATTCTTACCATGCCAGAGACCATGAGTGTTGAGCGAAGAAATATCCTCAAAGCATATGGAGCAGAGATTGTACTTACAGAAGGTACAAAGGGAATGAAAGGAGCAATTGCAAAAGCTGAAGAGCTTGCAAAGGAAATCCCGAACAGCTTTATCCCGGGACAGTTCGTTAATCCGGCGAACTCAAAAGCACACAGAGAGACAACAGGCCCGGAGATCTGGAAAGACACAGATGGAAATGTTGATATCTTTATCGCCGGTGTCGGTACAGGTGGAACACTGACAGGTGTTGGTGAATATCTGAAGTCCCAGAAACCGGATGTGAAGGTTGTAGCACTTGAGCCTGCAGCATCCCCGGTACTTTCAGAAGGAAAGGGCGGACCGCACAAGATTCAGGGAATCGGAGCAGGATTCGTACCGGATGTCCTTAATACAAAGATCTATGATGAGATATACAAAGCAGACAATGACGAAGGATTCGCAGCCGCGAAGCTTCTTGCAAAGACAGAAGGAATCCTGGTAGGTATTTCTTCAGGAGCAGCACTTTCCGGAGCGATCGCATATGCAAAGAAACCGGAGAACAAGGGCAAGACAATCGTAGCACTTCTTCCGGACAGCGGAGACAGATACTACTCTACACCACTCTTTACAGAGTAGGCACGAATATCAAGACAACCGCAAGGCATTAATTAAGTAAGATTTTAACTTCCAAGCAGCTCTGGCTGCGGAATAAGAATACAAAACAGGAATTAGAAAAAGGAGAATAAACCCATGGCAAAATTAGAGAGAAAAGACAGAAAATTTAAATTTGAGACATTACAGCTTCACGTAGGCCAGGAGCAGCCGGATCCGGTGACAGATGCAAGAGCAGTACCGATCTACCAGACTTCTTCTTATGTGTTCCGCAACAGCCAGCATGCAGCAGACCGTTTTGGACTGAAAGACGCAGGAAATATTTACGGACGTCTGACAAACCCGACAGAGGATGTGTTTGAGAAGAGAATTGCAGCACTTGAAGGAGGTACAGCAGCACTTGCAGTAGCATCCGGAGCAGCAGCAATCACATATACAATTGAGAATCTGGCTCAGCAGGGAGATCATATTGTATCTGCAAAGAATATTTATGGAGGATCTTTCAACCTTCTTGAGCATACACTTCCGAATTATGGAATTACAACAACATTTGTTGACATTTTCAATCTGGAAGAAGTTGAGAATGCAATCCAGGGGAACACAAAAGCTGTTTACATCGAGACACTTGGTAACCCGAACTCAGATGTAGTTGATATTGAGGCAATCGCAAATATCGCACATAAGCATAAAATCCCGCTTGTTGTAGATAATACATTTGCAACACCTTATCTTGTAAGACCAATCGAGTACGGTGCTGACATTGTTGTTCACTCTGCTACAAAGTTCATCGGCGGACATGGAACAACAATCGGTGGAGTTATCATCGAGGGTGGTAAGTTCGACTGGGAGGCTTCAGGAAAGTTCCCTTCACTGACAGATCCGAATCCAAGCTACCATGGCATCAGCTTTACAAAAGCTTGCGGACCAGCTGCATTTGTTACAAAGATCAGAGCAATCCTTTTGAGAGATACAGGAGCAACAATTTCTCCGATCAGTTCCTTTATCTTCCTGCAGGGACTTGAGACACTTTCCCTTCGCGTAGAGCGTCATGTGGAAAATGCACTGAAGGTTGTTGAGTATCTGAACAATCATCCACAGGTTGAGAGAGTACATCACCCATCTGTAGATCCGGATCCGAAGCAGCAGGAGCTTTACAAGAAATATTTCCCGAACGGCGGTGGTTCTATCTTCACATTTGAGATCAAAGGAGATTCCGCAAAGGCTCAGGAATTCATTGATAACCTGGAACTGTTCTCACTGCTTGCAAATGTAGCGGATGTGAAATCACTTGTTATCCATCCGGCCACAACAACACACAGCCAGTGCACAGAGGAAGAGCTTCTCGATCAGGGAATCAAGCCAAACACAATCCGTCTGTCTATTGGTACAGAGAATATTGATGATATCATTCAGGATCTGGATGAGGCATTCAAAGCAATTCAGTAAATAGCAATCAGAGAAAACAGAGAAATCTGTAAGAAGTAGGAGCAGTAAAAGCTGCTCCTATAGTGTTTAGAAGAAAGGAGTAGAATCGTTTGAAATTATCAAAGAAAAGCAGATATGGACTGCGTGCTCTTATTGATCTGGCGGTGAATTCACGGACAGAGCTGGTTTCATTAGGAAGTATCGCACAGAGAAATGACATTTCCGCTCAGTACCTTGAACATGTATTTTCAGCCCTTCGCAAGGGTCATATCGTAAAAAGCATGAAAGGTTCCCAGGGAGGATATTTTCTTGAGAGAGATCCGAAAGAAATCACGGTTGCACAGATTGTAGAGGCACTGGAAGGAACGTATGACCTGGAAGATGAAGTTGATCGAAATAGCGTGGGACGTGGAGATCAGGAAGCAATTCAGCATCTGATCATTGACCGAATCAATGATTGTGTTCAGGAGATTCTGGAAGATGTGACGCTTAAGGATCTTGTGGATGCATACGAAGGGTATCAGGATTCTGTTGAGGGAATGTACTATATTTAATAGAGTGGAACGTAAGGAGCAGAGACAGACAGCATGGCAGAAAATTATCAATTTGAAACACGATGTATTCACGGGGACGGAGGATTTGTAGAGGAACATCCATACGGAGCAGTCTCCGTTCCCATTTTTCAGACAGCAACCTTCGCACACCCGGGAATCGGGAAAAGTACAGGATATGATTATTCTCGCGAGAGCAATCCAACACGGTATGAATTAGAAAGCGTAATGTCCTCTTTAGAAGGAGCGGATGACAGTATTGCATGCTCGACAGGAATGGCGGCAATTGGAATCTGCCTGGAGCTTTTCGGAGAAGGAGATCATATTTTATGTACAGAAGATCTGTACGGCGGAACTGTGCGAATGTTTGAAAGCATTGGCGAAAAGCGAGGATTAAAGTTTTCTTATGTAGATACTTCAGATATTGATCTTGTAAGAAAGAATTATCAGAAAAGAGACAAAGGCACTTTATATTGAGACACCAAGCAATCCAACGATGAGGATTACAGATTTTGCAGAGATGAGAAAACTCGCAGACGAATTTGGGTTACTGATTCTTGCGGATAATACATTCCTTTCTCCTTATTTCCAGAAACCGCTACAGTTGGGTGCTGATATCGTAGTACATAGCGGGACAAAATTCCTTGGAGGACACAATGATGTTCTCGCAGGATTTGTTTGTGTCAAAGGGAAAGAGCTGTCGGAAAAATTGCGTTATACATATAAGACAGTTGGCTGTAGTCTGTCTCCGTTTGACAGTTTCCTTGTACTTCGCGGAATCAAAACTTTATCAGTGCGTCTGGAGCGCCAGCAGGAGAATGCGAAGAAAATCGCACTTTGGCTGAAAAACAGACCGGATGTGACAGAAGTTTATTATCCGGGGCTGGAAGATCATCCGGGATACGAGGTAAACCAGAAGCAGGCGACAGGAGCAGGAAGTATGCTTTCTTTCCGTGTAGATACGGTGGAACGTACAAGAAAGATTCTTGAAAGTGTGAAATTGATTTCTTATGCGGAGAGCCTTGGCGGTGTAGAATCATTGATCACATATCCAATGCTTCAGACACACGGTGATGTACCGGTGGAGATAAGAGAACATCTTGGAATCACAGAAGATTTCCTTAGAATGTCTGTTGGAATTGAAAATGCTGAAGATCTGATCAAAGATCTGGAACAGGCATTTCAATAAAAGGAGTAAAAATGAGTGAGAAGAATTTGAATTTTGACCAGCCTGTAGAGAGAAGAGGAACCCACAGTCTGAAGTATGATTTTGCAGAAGAAAGAGGGAGAAAGAAAGATATTCTTCCGTTGTGGGTCGCTGATATGGATTTTAAGACGTCATCTTTCGTCCAGGAAGCATTGATCCGTCAGGCAGAGCATGGAATTTATGGATATACAGAGTCAGATCAGGAGTATTACGATGCGGTCAGCTCCTGGATGGAACGCCGTCACGGATGGAAGATCGACAAGGAGTGGATCACAAAGACTCCGGGAATTGTCTTTGCACTGGCAATGGCGGTGAAGGCTTATACAGAACCTGGGGATTATATTCTGATCCAGGATCCGGTCTATTATCCATTCCGGGAAGTGATTGAAAGCAATGACCGTAAAGTGGCCGCCAATATCCTTATCCGTAAGGAAGATGGATCTTATGCGATTGATTTCAAAGATTTTGAACGCCAGATCGTGGAAAAGGGTGTGAAATTATTCTTATTCTGCAGCCCACACAACCCGGTCAGCCGGGTATGGACAAGGGAAGAAGTGGAGCGTCTGGGAGACATTTGCCTAAAGCATCAGGTGATTATTGTAAGTGATGAGATTCATGCAGACTTCGTATTTGAAGGGAAGCATCAGGTGCTTGTAGATCTTAAGGACGAGTATAAAGACATTACAGTGACATGTACTTCCCCGGGGAAGACATTCAATCTTGCTGGACTTCAGATTTCCAATATTATCATTCCAAATGCAAGCCTTCGCAAGGAATTTCAGCATCAGGTAACTGCAGCCGGGTATAGTCAGGTCGGCGCACCCGGAATCTTTGCGCTGATCGCTGCGTATACTCAGGGCGAAGAATGGTATCAGGCGATGAAACAGTATGTGAAGTCGAATATTGATTTCCTTCATACATGGATGGCAGAACATTTACCACAGATCAAGGTGACAAAGACAGAAGGAACCTATCTCGTCTGGATGGATTTCCGGGCATTAGGGCTTTCAGATAAGGAACTAAAAGAACTGATAGAAGATAAGGCAGAGGTTTGGCTGGATGGAGGAGCGATCTTCGGAGAGCCTGGAAGTGGTTTTGAGCGGATCAACGTGGCTTGCCAGAGAGCGACACTTGTGGAAGCGTTGGATCGGATTGAAAAAGCAGTGAAAGAAAACGTTCACGGATGATTAGATAAAATAGAAACAGAAAAAGATGGATAAGCAATAAAAGCATTACTTATCCATCTTTTTCTATGTAGATCTGATTTTCCATTGTATTGAAACAACTGCTATTTCGTTCCCCCTGAAATAATGCTACTTCTCAATCTTGCATGGAATGGCCGGTTCATGAAAGTCAGCAAGTGTAATGCTTCCAAGATAATCTTCAATAAGATTATTCAGCTTTTGCCCAAATCGGACGTGTCGGACACTGACCCGCACGTGCACATTCCGGTGCATGATCCTCCAGACACGCTACAGCTGCAAGGCTTCCTTCTGTCGCATGAAGAATCGAAGCGAGAGTGTATTCTTCCGGAGATTTTGTCAGGCGGTAGCCGCCGCCCTTTCCGCGAAGTCCAAGGATAAATCCTTGTGTGACAAGAGATTTTAAAATATTTTCCAAATACTTTTCAGAAATCTCCTGACGTGCTGCGATCTCTTTCAGCGGTGTGTAAGAGTCCGGATCCTGCTGAGACAGATCAATCATGACTCGGAGAGCATAACGCCCTCTTGTAGAGATAATCATAACCTATTTCCTCCCAAGTTACCTATAATTTTACATTGTGAATAGTGTATCATATGTTAAGAAAATAAACAAGTTGTCGAGGTAAAGTGAAACAGTGCAAAAGCATTAAAGTTTGTTGAAAACAAACGAAAACGAGTGTGTCTAAAAATGAAATAACCGTGAAATTGTATTAACTTTACTGGAATTTACAGTGCGTTTGTGATACTCTAAAGACTGTAAGTCCTGATCGGAATGCTATCTTTCTGATCAGACAGAAAAGACTGGGTTACTGTTCACTCCCGTGTCAATCACTTCGCCGATTGACACTGTGTGAACAGTAACAAGACTGGAGAGAGAATATGAAAAGATTAGTAGTAGCATTACTTCTGGCAAGCACATTGTGTATGACAGGATGCGGCGATACGAAGAAAACAGAACCAGCTGCATCTACGACAGAAGAGGTGGACAAAGCAAGCAGTACGATGAAAGAACAGATGGGAGACAACGCGGTTCTTCCAAGTGATTCTGTTAAGAGAGTTATGGCAAAGCAGTGGAAGGTGATGGGAACAGATACTGTGTATGATCTGAAAGAAGATGGAACAGGAACTAAGGATGACGCCGGACTGACATTTGAGTGTGGATTTGATGAGGATAACAACATTACGATCAAGATCACAATGGACGGCGAAGACGAAGGTAAACTGTATGCGGTTACGACAGATGATACAGGCTATGGCGTAGTGCTGGAGTCCCTGGATGGTGGTAAGGATATAAAATTACTCCAGGCGGATACAGAACTTCTGGATCTGACGGATGACCGTGCGAAGGGGCTGATCGGAAAGTGGACAGACAACAGTGGAAATGAATATAAATTAAAGAAGGATGGAAAGCTTGTGATCAAGAGTTCCTCCGGTGAAACAAAGGGAACATATTGTGTTGCAGAGAATGAAGACGGTACATTGAGGCTGAATCTGGTTATCTCCGGTGGAACACTGGAATATGTCTATACACTGTCAGATGATGGATCTACAGTGGAATTATGTAGTCCGGGAACAGATACGGTACATAAGTGGACGAAAGCCTAAAGTGTGGTGAATAAAAGAGATGCAGTTTGCGCATGAATTGATCGTTCCGGAAGTTGGATTTCATTTTAAACTATTCTTATTTGAAGGCAGAGAAGGACATTACCATAGAGAAAAACATTGGCACAGATCGATTGAGATTTTTGCAGTGTGCGACGGAGAACTGGAATTTAAGATCGATGAGAAGACCTGGCATCTGACAGCGGGAGAATTTATGATTGTGAATTCGAATGAGGTTCATGAAGTAGATTCTCCGTTGCCAAACGAGACGATCGTTCTTCAGATTCCGTTGAAAGTTTTTGAAAAATATTATACAGGAGAGCAATTTATCTGGTTTACGCATGAACCGGGACGTAAGGACGCGCGCTTTATGGAACTGTTGGAAGAACTGTATCAGACGTATTGCGAAAAGCAGTGTGGATATGACATGAAGATGAACAGTATTTTTTATCATCTTTTATATCTCCTTGTGAAAGAATACCGTCTGACGGAAGTTGAGGATGCTTTTGTAAGGAAGAATAAGAATCTGAACAAGCTTTCAGCAATCACATCTTATATGAAAGAGAATTATGCACAGGAGCTCAGTCTGGAAGAAGTGGCAAGAATTTTTGGCTACTCACCAACGTACTTGTCGAGGATGTTTCAGAAGTATGCGGGAATCACATATAAGAGCTATCTGCAGAATATCCGTCTGGAATATGCAGTGAAAGATCTGAAGGGCGGAAAATATAATATCACTGAGACAGCACTTCGCAGCGGCTTCTCCGGAAGCAAGGCGATGGCAAGGGCATTTCGGAAAAAATACGGAATTCTTCCAAGCGAATATAAAGAAAATGGGTAGCATTTTAGAGGATTGGCTCTGAACAGTTACGAAAATGGAATATAAATAAAAGAAAAAATGACTAACAGTACAAAATATATTGACTGTTAGTCAATTTTTATTGTATAGTGCAAGAAGGGATTAAAATGACCGATGGTCATAAACTGAATATGAGGAAGGAAGCGAAAAAGGATATGATGGTAAAGTTTGGAAAAAAGATAGTAAAATTCAGAGTGCCGATTCTGATTCTCAGTATTTTATTATTGATTCCGTCTGCATTGGGGTATCTGCATACGAGAATTAATTATGATGTATTGACTTACCTGCCGGATAACATCGAGACGATGAAAGGCCAGGATATTTTGGTAAATGATTTCGGTACAGGTGCATTCTCGATGTTTATAGTCGATGGAATGGAAGATAAGGATGTATCGAAGCTAAAAGAGAAGATTGAGAAGGTAGATCATGTAAAAGAGGTTATCTGGTATGATTCTATCGCAGATATCAGTATGCCGAAGAGTATGCTGCCGACAAAGGTTTATGATGCATTTAACTCCGAGACTGGAACGATGATGGCAATCTTCTTTGATGAAGGAACATCTTCGGACGGAACAATGGAAGCAATCTCCGAGATCCGTTCTCTGGCGGGCGAGCAGTGCTTTTTAAGTGGTATGTCAGCTGTTGTTACAGATACGAAGGAGCTGGCGGAGAAAGAGACACCGTTGTATGTATTGATCGCGGTTGTGCTGGCGATGATCGTACTTGGTCTTACAATGGAATCGTTCTTTGTACCGATCCTCTTCATGCTCAGTATTGGAATTGCAATTGTCTATAACCTGGGAAGTAACTACTTTATGGGAGAGATCTCCTATATTACAAAGGCATTGGCAGCAGTTCTGCAGCTGGGTGTAACGCTGGACTATTCGATCTTCCTGATGCATAGTTACGAAGAACAGCAGATCCGTTACGACGGAGATAAACACCGTGCAATGGCACATGCAATCTCACAGACATTTTCATCTGTAATCGGAAGCTCCGTCACAACAATTGCCGGATTTATCGCACTGTGCTTTATGTCATTCACACTTGGACTTGATATCGGTGTTGTTATGGTTAAGGGTGTTATCCTTGGTGTACTTGCCTGCGTAACAATCCTTCCATCCATGATCCTGTGCTGTGACAAGATTATTGAGAAGACAAAACATAAACCATTCCTTCCGGATATCGGAAGAATTTCAGACAAGGTTACAAAGAGATATCTGATTTATGTAGCGCTCTTTATTATTTTGTTATTCCCGGCAATCTACGGAAATAACCATACAGGCGTTTATTACAACCTGGATGAGACACTTCCAAAAGATCTTCCGAGTATCATTGCAAATGAGAAATTGAAGGAAGATTACGACATGAATACGACGCACATGATTCTTGTAGACAGCTCTACAGATTCAGCGGACGTAGGCAAGATGCTGAAAGAGATGGATAAGGTGGACGGAATCAAGTGGGCACTTGGACTTGACTCCCTGATCGGGCCGTCCATACCGGCAAGCATGATCCCGGATTCAGTGACAAGATCATTAAAGAATGATAAGTACCAGCTTGTACTGGCGAACTCAGAATATAAGGTAGCTACAGATGAACTGAATGACCAGATCAAAGAGCTGAATACGATTCTTCATAAATATGATGAAGGTGGAATGCTGATCGGAGAAGGTCCTCTGACAGCAGATCTGATCGACATTACAGATAAAGACTTCAAGACAGTAAGTGCAGTATCAATCGGAATTATTTTCGTGATCATCATGCTTCTGTTCAAGTCAATCTCACTGCCGATCATCCTGGTAGGCGTTATTGAGTTCGCGATTTTCGTCAATATGGGTATTCCATACTACATGGGAACTAAGTTGCCATTCGTGGCATCCATCGTAATCGGAACTATTCAGCTTGGATCCACCGTAGACTATGCGATCCTGATGACAACCCGTTATAAGAGAGAACGTAACCACGGAGCAAATAAATACGACTCCATCACAACTGCACACCGCGTATCCGCACAGTCTATCATGGTAAGTGCGTTGAGCTTCTTCGCAGCAACGATCGGTGTAGGACTTTACTCCAACATTGATATGATCAGTTCCCTGTGTATCCTGATGGCGAGAGGCGCACTGATCAGTATGGTAGTCGTAATCTTTGTACTGCCGTCCATGTTCATGGTATTTGATAAAGTGATCGTGAAGACAAGTAAGGGATTCCTGCCACCGAAGGAATAATGGGGCGTGGAATAGAATGAGAGGGTAAAAAAGGAAGCGGTTCGCTTCCTTTTTTGCTTATGAAAATAAATATCAGGATTTTTTCTTCGTATCATGCATCTTTCGAACCTCAGTAGGCGTAGCCTCAAAATGTTCAAAGAACATTTGACGGAACAATTTATAATTGGTAAATCCAACATTTGAGAAAAATAATAAAAACTATTGCAACTTTTTTGATTTTGAATATACTATATGCAACAGAGTTGCCCGAAGTCGTTTTGGCATTGGGACCAAGCTGAGTCTTGTGCTCAGCATTTTTTACGTTAAGGAGAGACTTTTATGGATTTGAAAAAACCATTGACTTTC
>ENA-OQES01000360-OQES01000360.1-human-gut-metagenome-genome-assembly--contig:-NODE-360-length-19627-cov-3.382359_pt1 | contig 19627 bp, 24 predicted proteins | sample MGYA00242798_ERZ504641 | MGnify/ENA primary metagenome ERZ504641 (study PRJEB26092, sample SAMD00036327) | human gut metagenome | host: Homo sapiens | study: EMG produced TPA metagenomics assembly of... | reverse complement strand
GCCCTGTATGGTATTCAGTCTGGAAATGTCAAAGGAACAGCTGGTAAACCGTATGCTTTCCATTGGAGTCCAATGTAGACTCCCAGAAGCTGCGTACAGGTACGCTGACAGACTCTGACTGGGATGCGGTTGTGGAAGGTATCGGCATTATCGGTAATTCCAAGCTGATCATTGATGATACACCGGGTATTTCAATTTCTGAGCTGCGTTCCAAGTGCAGGAAAATGAAGCTGGAATATGGCTTAAGTATTGTTATCATTGACTACTTACAGTTGATGAGCGGAAGCCGCAAAGGGGGCAAATGACAACCGTCAGCAGGAAATTTCCGACATTTCCCGTTCCTTAAAGGCACTGGCAAGAGAACTTCATGCCCCGGTCATTGCCCTGTCCCAGCTGTCCCGTGCCTGCGAGACACGTACAGACCACAGACCTATGCTTTCCGACCTTCGAGAATCCGGAGCCATCGAGCAGGATGCGGACGTTGTTATGTTCTTATACCGTGATGATTATTATAATAAAGATACGGAACATCCAAACGAGGCCGAGGTCATTATTGCTAAACAGCGAAACGGCCCTATCGGTACTGTAAACCTGATCTGGAAACCGGAGTACACCAAGTTTGTAAATGCAGTGCGTCCTCAGGGTGGAAATCAGGAAGGATAATGTATATGATCTGGCACTTGTATCAGTTGATGCAGGTGCCATTTATATTTTTTAGTCATAATAGTCATTCTCAACGCATACATTGATAATAAACAGCGGCAAAAGGGCTGCAGTTAATCAGAATGATACGTGTTGTGAAGGAGAGAATGGCTATGGATGAAGTACATTATCTTATATCGGATGCATCCAGAAAGGTGGATGTGGAAGCCCATGTATTAAGGTACTGGGAGGAGGAGTTAGAACTTGCGATCCCACGGAATGAAATGGGACACAGGTATTATACGGATTTTCATATCCGGCTGTTTAAGCAGGTTAAAAATCTGAAGGAAAAAGGGTATCAGTTAAAGGCGATCAAACATGCATTTAGAACAGATCAAAAAAGGACGGAAAGCTGGAAGGCGAACTGACAGATGAGATTTTAGAGCAGGATATGGATGCTGCTTTAAAAGAACTTAAGGAAGAAGAGAAAGAGGAAAATACAGCTATGGTAAGCACATCTGCAGATGGAAGTCCGCTGCCTGTAAGCGCAGAAGAGAAAATGGCCCAGTTTCAGCAGATGATGAACCTGATCATTGGACGGGCCCTTGAGGTAAACAATGAAAAACTGAGTCAGGATATCAGCTGCCTGGTAAAACAGCGGCTGGCAGGTGAATTGGAACTTCTTCTTCAGGAGTCCGGCCAGAAGGAAGAGGAACGTTTTCGTCTCCTGGATGAAACCATCCGTTCCTTCCAGAAAGCAGGACAGGAGGAAGCTGCTGCAACAAAAGTGCCAATTTTTTAAAAGAAAACGCTTTGGACGGGGGCTAAGAAACTTTTTCACAGGGAAAAGAGAAGTTAAGAAATAAGAAAATAATAAAAACAAAGAAAAAGAAGGACAAGCCAGGGAGCGCTGTTATGGAAGCTGTTTCTGGTTTGTCCATTTTTTGCGATTTTCTTAAGACTGTGAAAATATCGAAAAATAGTAGGATATGTGCTATAATCTGATAAGCGCAAGCAGGCAGTAGAGCGCGCAAGCGCGTGGTCCTGAGTGAAACTAGTGGAAGCGAAATCTTCAGGGATTGGATTTACAGAAGCAACAAACAACAAGCGAGGATACATTTCATGAATGTAAAAATATACATATTATCTGCGATATGCTTGCATATCCAGTGCGCTGGCGGCAGCGTTGGCGTTAGGAGGCTGTTCTTCAGGGGAAAGAGGAGTTGCAACTCAGAATGAGGCTGTAGCTGCAAATGCCCAGGACGGACAGGCAGCAGTTTCAGATGGAACAGATGAGACCATAGCACCTTTAGGAATGGATGGGCAGATCCTTCCTGGACTGGATGATGTAGAACTGCCGGAAGATGTACAGGCAGCGCCTCAGTATTTAAGAGAAGGTGTACGCCATGAGATCGTAAAGAAGTTACAGCAGCGATTAATGGACTTGGGCTTTATGGATAACGATGAGCCTACTGACTATTTTGGTCAGGTCACTCTTACAGCAGTGAAACATTTCCAGAGACAGAATGAACTGCCTCAGGATGGTATTGTAGGTGATACCACCTGGAATGAACTGATGGCAGATGATGCCAAACATTACGCAGTATCAAAGGGAACCCAGGGGGAATGATATCCAGAAGATCCAGCAGCGATTATACGAACTGGGCTATCTGGCTTCTGCAGACCAGGTAACAGGCAACTTTGACGATGCCACAGAAACCGCTGTTTTAAAACTCCAGGGCGTCAATGGCCTTGCAGAAGACGGCAAGGTAGGCCAGCAGACCTATAACCTGATGTACAGCGATGACATTAAGGCAAATATGCTTGCATATGGCGAAAAGAGCGATGTGGTATTAGCATGCCAGCAGCGTTTAAAGGATCTGGGCTATCTGACTACTACACCGGACGGTACCTACGGTCAGGACACTGTGATCGCAGTTAAGCAGTTCCAGGCAAGAAACGACCAGGTAGTAGATGGTTACTTAGGACCATCCACACGTATTGTATTAAACAGTTCTGACGCAAAGCCAAACGGCCTGATGATCGGCGAACAGGGCGATTCTGTTACCAGAGTACAGCAGCTGTTAAGCAAGTACGGCTATCTGCCGTCTTCCAATGTAACCGGCTACTATGGTGAAGCAACAGAAGACGCGGTAAAGAACTTCCAGTCACGAAACGGCCTGTCTGCAGACGGTAAAGTAGGCGTACAGACCATGGCAAAGCTGACCAGTGATAATGTTAAGAAGCCGGCGCCTACTACAGCAGCGTCAACTAAGAGTAATAAATCAAATAGCAGCAGCAATAAGAATAATAGCTCAAGTAAGGGCAACAGCGGTGGAAATACCAGCTCACCGGCTCCGAGACCAGCTTCCGGTGCAGGTGTTTCAGCTCTGATATCCGTAGCATCTTCCAAACTGGGAAGTCCATATGTATGGGGTGCAAAGGGACCAAGCTCCTTTGACTGTTCCGGTTTTGTATATTGGTGCTTAAAGCAGGTAGGCGTGAGCCAGAGTTATATGACTTCTTCCGGCTGGAGAAGCGCAGGACGTTATACAAAGGTAAGCAATTTCAATGATATCCAGGCAGGAGATATCGTAGTAGTAAGAGGCCATGTAGGTATCGCTGCAGGCGGCGGAACAGTCATCGATGCTTCTTCCAGTAACGGTAAAGTTGTCCACAGAGGTTTAAGTTCCTGGTGGAGAAGCAACTTTGTCTGCGCTTGGCGTATCTTTTAAATTAAGTTGTCCCGCGCCTGTCGGCGCGGACGCAGGTGGTACAAATTGCAGCAAATTTGCGCCCGGCCGGGCGCAGAAGGATATATCAATAAAAGGAGGGACATTTATGCAGACGATTCTGGTATGTGATGACGATAAACAGATTGTGGAAGCCATTGACATTTATCTTACAGGAGAAGGCTTTAAAGTTATAAAAACATATGACGGTTATGAGGCTCTGGAATATCTGGAGACCCAGTCCGCAGATCTTTTGATCTTAGATGTAATGATGCCGGGACTGGATGGCATCCGCACTACTTTAAAGGTACGTGAGACCAGCAGTATCCCGATCATCATTCTTTCCGCAAAGTCAGAAGATGCAGATAAGATCTTAGGACTTAATATTGGTGCAGATGATTACATTACAAAGCCATTCAACCCGCTGGAACTGGTTGCAAGAGTTAAATCCCAGCTGCGCCGTTATACACAGCTTGGAAACATGAACCAGCAGGCGGAAGGACAGGTCTACAAGTGTGGCGGTCTTCAGATCAATGATGATAACAAAGAAGTTACAGTTGATGGAGATCCGATTAAGCTGACTCCTATTGAATACAATATCCTCCTGCTTCTGGTAAAGAACGCAGGAAAGGTATTTTCCATTGATGAGATCTACGAAAAGATCTGGAATGAGGAAGCCATTGGCGCGGATAACACAGTAGCTGTCCATATCCGCCACATCCGTGAAAAGATCGAGATCAACCCAAGAGAGCCAAAATATCTGAAGGTAGTATGGGGCGTAGGCTATAAGATCGAGAAACAGTAGGTGGCCTATGGAAAAAAGAGCGTTTGGTCTGAGAAAATGGAAGGTGCTTCTGTCAGTGTTTCATGTGATATTTCTTGTTATCACACTGGCAGGGATCAGCGCCATGTACTTAAACGGCGGATATGGAAAAGGGATCCGCTGGATCTATGATGAGACTTATGAAGACTCAGATGCCTTCTGTTCCCAGCTTGGCATAGATATCAGTAATATTTTTACCTATATCGGATATAAGGATATGTTTGAGACCAATGGTGTCCTGGATATGCACAAACCCATTGTGCGTATTATAGACGGTCCCGGTGTAGATGAGGATATGACACTGGATCAGATTGTCCGCTATGCCAAGATCCGGGGATATTATCTGGGAGAAGATTTTACAGTACAGGGATCTCCTATGGCCATGGATGATGATGACATGGAGATAACGGTAGAGTATAAATCCGCAAAAACGGACCTGGCAGATATTGATGGCCTGGAGACCAGGATGACCAAAGAGGAAATGGCACTGGACATCCTGGACCGGTTGGGAAAATATTATACCATTTATTATAATTTCATCAGCAATAACACAAATGTTCGTTTCCGTATCCTCTATAAAAGCAATGATGGAAGAGAAGTGGTTTATACCAATGTTCCTTCTATGTCTTTAGATGAGCTGCGGGGATTTGGAAAATATCTGTTCATTCCCGGAAATACCATTCGTATGGAAAGCAATCTTGCAACGATCCCGGACAATGCGGCTTCTCTTCTGGAAACATGGAATCCCTTTGACAATGACCAGAATTATATGGTGGTCTCTGTGGATACTACCTATCCTTATTCTGATAATTATGCAGAGGAAGCCGGGGAATATAAAAGTGCCAGATCCACGTTTATCATGGGAATGGGCGGTGTGATCGTAGGAATTGCAGGATTTTTTGCTACACTGGTAACATTGGTCCTTTTATCCGGCCATGAAGATGGAGCAGATGGCAAGATCCGTCTTTTCCCCATCGACAGGATCTATACAGAAACCTGTGTCCTTTTGTGGGCGGTGGTGACAGCTGTGATCTTGTACTTCTGTAAAAGACTGGGGATGATGGTGATCGGCTTATTTGCCTCCGAAGAACACCTGGCATACTGGAGTAAACTGCTGAAATATGTGATCATCTACGGGTGCAGTATTCTATGTGGTTTCAGTCTTTTAAGAAGATACAAGGCAGATACCCTGTGGAAAAAAGAGTATTGCGAAAAAGGTAGTAAAGGCTTCTAAGGATTATATTGCAAAAGCCAGTTTTGTAGCCGGGACCGGACTTTGCTATCTTCTGTTTTTAGGAGCCAATGGCGTAATGCTGTGGGGCATTTTATTCCTGTTTGCCTATATAGATGAGAAACTGACTTTCCGTATTCTCTTTTATGTATGCGCTGTTTTGTTTGTTGGTCTGGATGGATGGGTATTCCATAAGCTGTTCAGGAAAGCGGAGCAGAAGGATCCTTTTAAATAATGCGATCACCTGTATTGCAAAAGGCGATACCGGTTTCCGCCTGGATACGAAAAAGCTGACAGGAAAAGAGCGGACAGTGGGAGACCACATTAATAACATTGGAAGCGGCCTGGACACGGCTCTTCAGGAGAAGGTAAAGAGCGAACGCCTGAAAGCGGATCTGATCACCAATGTGTCCCATGATATTAAAACGCCTCTTACGTCCATTATCAACTATGTGGATCTGTTAAAACGCCAGAAGATACAGGATCCTAAGATCGCTTCCTATCTGGAAGTTTTGGACCAGAAATCCCAGCGTTTAAAAACACTGACGGAAGATCTGGTGGAAGCTTCCAAGGCAAGTTCCGGAAACCTGAAGCTGGAGATGGCAGATATTGACCTGGTAGAGCTGGTGCAGCAGACCAATGGTGAATTTGAAGAGCGTTTTGAACAGCGCCATTTAAAGATCATCTCTGATTTCCCAGATGGTATGATCATTATTAGAGCAGATGGGCGCAGATTATGGCGTGTTCTGGAAAATCTTTATACCAATGCTTTAAATATGCCCAGGAAGGCAGCCGGGTATATGTGGATGTGGCTTCTGTAGATGGAAAAGCCATTTTCACTATGAAAAATATTTCGGAAAAGCCGTTAAATATCAGCCCGGATGAACTGACAGAACGTTTTGTCAGAGGAGATGTGGCGCGGACAACAGAAGGCAGCGGATTAGGACTTTCCATTGCCCGGAGCCTGACCCAGCTGCAGAAAGGTGAGTTTGTGATCACCATTGACGGCGATCTGTTCAAGGCTCAGGTTATTTTCCCGCAAGTGCGCCAGGAGACCAGGGCGGAAATGCGTCTGGAACGGGCTGCGGAAGAGAAGCAGGCAGAAGAACAGTCCGGGGAGAAAATGTCCGGGAAATGCCTGTGGGAGAGAACCTGCTGGAAAGTGCCCCCTATAACTGGGATGTAATGGTAGAAAATGACAAGAATTTAACAGCAAAAGAGGAAATCCTGATCCAGAATGGAAAACGGGAGCATAAACCGGAAACGTAAATAGAAAACATAAATAGTCAAAAAAATAAATAGAAAATGTAAGGAAGATCCTGAAAAAGAGACAGGCCCACAAGGAACCTGTCATTTTTTAGATTCGGATTTAATGACCGGAAACTTTATAGCAGAGGTGTGACTTAGGAGTATCAGAGAGCAGGTATTCTTCTGTAGTCATGAGTACTGTGTGGAGCGGAGCAAAGTAAGAGATAATGTTTTCGGTTTCTTTGCGGGAAACTTCACTGAGTCCGGCTACGGCATCGGTCAGGTAAATGACTTTACAGCCGGCGTCAATGGCAGAAAGCACAGTAGAGAGTACGCAGCATTCTGCTACTACGCCGGAGATGACAAGATGCCGGGCTTTTTTTGCGGCTTTTACAACCTCGGGGATGGCAAAAGGAGGAATAGACACTTTTGGTGAATACCGGGTATGTTTTTACCCATGGAAGGAATTCCGGCATCATTTCATTGAGCCATGGATCAGAGTTTACAGCCGCATTAACTTTATTATATTCTTTCCAGACACCGTCCGGGTGTTCTGTAGCCAGATATTGGGTAAAGATGACCTGCTTTGTTTTTTGACTGTTTAATAGACGGAGGATGGAGGCAGATGCATGTTCAATGCCTTTACAGGCCCATTCCTGTCCTTTTGTATAAACATTCTGCATGTCAATGACTAACAGCAGGTCTGATGAATTGTTTTGTTCCATTCTGAAAATCCTCCGGGAGAACAGTATTAATGTATTTTCAGTATAGTTTTACACTTAAAATTTTACAAGCAAAACAATATGTTAATTTATTAACAATAAGACTCTGAATTGGCTCATTTCATTGACTTTGTGTAAGGATAATGTTATCTTTATCGTAAATTGTTGTTAAATTCATAAATGGGTGTACATTTTCCTGATTTAGAAGGAACAACATGAAAAAATTCTGGTGGCAGATATACAAGGTACAAAGTGTCATACAGTTGGGAAGGAGATTGTGAAATGGGAGAAAATAAAATGCCGCATATCCAGCTTCCGGAGAATCTGGGAATCCGGTATGCAGTGCTGCCGGGAGATCCGGCCCGGGCAGAGCGGGCAGCAGGTTATTTAAAAAGATGCAAAGCTCTTAACCTTCAACCGGGAGTATAAAAGCTACAGCGGTTTCTGGAATGGTGTGCCGGTTCTGGTCATGTCCACCGGAATGGGTGGTCCGTCTATGGCAATTGCTGTGGAAGAACTGCAAAAGATCGGTGTAGAAGCGGCTGTGCGGATCGGAAGCTGCGGTGCGCTGCAGCCGGAGGTCAGAGTCGGAGATCTGGTTATGGTAGAAGCCGCTGTACGTGATGAAGGAACTTCACTTGGATACGCGCCACTTAGTTATCCGGCTGTTGCAGACCACAGGCTGCTTACCGCCTGTGAGGAGAGCGCAAAGGAGGCCGGCTGCCGGTTCCATACCGGCATTGCCAGAAGTCATGACTGCTTGTACCGGGATGACAATCCGGTTATTTATGAGGAATGGGCAAAGAAAGGCGTGCTGGCGTCTGACATGGAAACTGCGGCACTTTTTGTGGTTGGCAGGATACGTGGTATGAGGACAGCATCTATTTTTAAATGTAGTGGCAGCCTGCAAGGGCAATGTAGCTGAAAACATCGGACGATACGTGGATGGTGAGACATTGACTGCCCAGGGCGAGGAATATGAGATCTTGACAGCGTTTGCAGCGTTAACAAGACAGTAATGCAGCAAAAAATACAGCTTCTGAAACTGGAGCGATCAAATGGGAAAGGATGTATGTTATGAAGAATTTATTCAAAACTAAATTTGATGTGGCAGTGATCGTATTGATTCCGGCCTGCATCGGTATTAACTATCTTGGAAAGCTGTTTGCTAGCGTGTTAAAGCTTCCGTTGTGGCTGGATTCCATTGGAACCTGTATCGGTGGATGCCTGGGTGGTCCCATTATCGGAGCAATCTGCGGAGCAGCTAATAACCTGATCTACGGATTTTCCGCAGGTGATAATATTACGTTGATTTATGCACTGACCAGTCTTGGTATTGGCGCGGCGGCAGGAATCATGGCACGTCTGGGCTTTATGAAGTCCTTCCCGAAGGCTATCATCACCGCCTGTGTGGCAGGTTTTGTGGCTGTAGCTATTTCAACTCCGTTGAATGTTCTGTTCTGGGGCGGCACTACTGGTAACGTGTGGGGTGATGCTGTATTTGCAGCAACCCAGGCAGCTAATATGCCGGTATTCTTAGGTTCTTTATTAGATGAGGTCGTAGTGGATGTACCGGACAAGCTGATCACGCTGATCATGGTATTCTTTATCTTAAAGGGTCTTCCAAATAAACTGACTACTCTGTATGAGGTAAATTCTGAGATTGAGACTCTGGAATGATCAAGAAAATGGAAATATAACAGAACATGAAAAGTATTAGCCTTTTTGTAGATAACGGGACTTACCTGACCAAGGTGCATCCCTTCACCAAATTGATGTACATAGCCGCCGCCATCAGTATTCCGCTGATTTCCGGGCGGCTGTGGATGTTTGGCGTGTTTATTTGCGGTCAGCCATTCATTGTTGCTGGCCAGTGGCAAAACTTTTAAAAAGACCCTTCCGCTGATTGCTTTTTCCTTTACGATACTTGCTGACCATTTTTCTGATCCATGGATTGTTCAACCAGAAAAACGTCAATGTGCTGTTTCAGGTCGTCGGATTGAAATTTTACCGGGAAGGCATATTTTATGCTCTTCATATTGGTCTGAATATCCTAAATATGCTGTTGTCTTTTGCAGTATTTGTGCTTTCCACAAAGCCCTCTGAATTTGTTGATGAGCTGGAAAAACGGGGATTTTCCCCACGGTTCGGCTACATTGTGACCTCAGTATTCCAGATCATCCCGCAGATGATGGGAACGATGAATACTATCATGGATGCCCAGCGCAGCCGCGGACTGGAGACAGAAGGAAATTTGAGAACCCGCGGGAAGGCATTTCTGCCCCTGATCTCCCCTGTGGTCATGAGTTCCCTGATCAATACCAGAGAGCGTGCCATTGCCCTGGAGGTGCGTGGTTTTGGCGCAGGAAAGAAAAAAAACCTGGCTGACAGAGCGGACACGCCATAAAGGAGACCGTGAGATCACTATCTTTTTAGGTGTCTGCATTTTGGCGGCTGTGGTATGGAGGATTGTAGGATGTCTGTGATAACCGTTGAAAATTTGCGATACCGTTATCCCCACACGAAGGAACTGGCGTTGGATGGACTGGACTTTTCGGTGGAAAAGGGAGAGTTTATTGGCATCATCGGGGAAAACGGAGCTGGAAAGAGTACGTTAAGTCAGGCCATTATGGGGCTGGTGCCGCAGTTTTATAAAGGAGCTTACGGCGGAATGGTCACGGTAGATGGCATTGAGGCAGGCAAGACTCCGGTGGCACAGCTGTGCGGCCATGTGGGACTGGTATTCCAGAACCCCTTTAACCAGCTTTCCGGCGCAAAGGATAACGTATACGAGGAAGTGGCATTTGGCATGCAGAATCTGGGTGTGCCGGCAGAAGAAATGAAAAAATCGGGTAGAGGAAGCCTTAAAGCTTCTGGATATCTGGCAGTACCGGGATCGCAATCCATTTGATCTGTCAGGCGGCCAGATGCAGCGCGTGGCTATTGCCAGTGTGCTGGTTATGCGGCCAGATGTGATGATCCTGGATGAGCCTACTTCTCAGCTGGATCCAGAGGGAAGTGACGAGGTATTTAGGGCAGTGGAAACCCTGACCGGCTCTGGTATCACCATTCTGATGATCGAGCAGAAGATTGAGAAGCTGGCGGCCTACTGTGATCGCATTCTGCTTCTGCACAAAGGAAAGCAGATTGCATTCGATACGCCGCAGAAGGTATTTTCTATGCCGGATTTAAACGATTATGGAATCCAGGCGCCGGCATTTACCCGCATTTGTAAAGCAGAACAGGTGACATTGGTAGATGGAACGTATCCGGTGACAGTAAAAGAGGCGGCTGAAGTGCTGAGAGAGAAGCGGCTAGGTGCACATGAGCATGCGAATGCGGAAGCAGGTGTGCAAAAAGCAGTGGGAGCGAGTGCGGCAGGCACCGGACAGGTACAGGCAAAGAATGCTGAAACAGGCGCAAGGTCCGGGCAGTCTGGGACTTGCAGGAAGGCTGAAAACGCTGCTTCTGTGGATGAGCAGTTCCGGATTGAAAAAACTGGATTTCTCTTATCTGGCAGATATTCCGGTTTTAGAGGATCTGAACATGAAGCTGGATCAGCGTCCTACCGCCATCATCGGCCAGAATGGAGCAGGAAAGACCACGCTGGTCAAACTTTTAAAGGGGTTTGTTAAACCGGTTTCAGGTTCCATTTATTTCCACGGTGAGGACATTTCAGGCAAGACAGTGGCTATGCTGGCAGGAAGTGTAGGTTATGTATTCCAGAATCCGGATGACCAGATCTTCAAGTACAATGTTATGGATGAGGTCCTGTTCGGCCCGTTAAATATCGGCATGGATCCGGAACAGGCGAAGAAAGAGGCAGCCTGGGCGTTGGAACTGACAGGACTGTCTGGCAAGGAGAAAGAAAATCCCTACGATCTGGAACTTTATGAGCGGAAGATGACAGCCATTGCCTCAGTACTTGCTATGGACACCGATGTACTGATCCTGGATGAGCCGACAATTGCCCAGGACTGGAAAGGGCGGCAGATCATTGGCAGCATTATCCGCAGCCTTTCTGGGCGGGGCAAGCTGGTCATAGCTATTCTTCACGATATGGACTTTGTGGCAGAGAATTTTGAACGGGTTATCATCATGGCCCATGGTCAGGTGCTGGCAGATGGAACTGCAAAAGAAGTATTTGCCCAGGAAGAAGTGCTGAAGAAGGCACGCCTGCAGAAGCCATATGTGATGCAGCTTAGCGAGGCACTTGGATATGAGAAGAGCTATCTGACGGTGGAGGAACTTCTGAAAGATCGGATGTCTTTGTGTGCTGCAATTAAGCTTTTGAAAAAAAGTTCCATTACAAAAAACTCCTGCCTAAAGCAGGGGTTTTTCGTATTTGGACATAGAAAAATCAGCGAATAAACAAAATGTTACTCACTGCAAAAGGAATCCTTAATTAAAAAGACAGGCCCGCAAGGGACCTGTCTTTTTTGACCGTAAATCTGCAGCCCGCTTTCAGGCGGTACTGCTTAAATGTGCAAATAGAACTTATTGATACTCGAAAACATTGATCCAGCTCTCTAACAGATCTTTCTCTTCCGGACGCTTATAAGCCAGCTGTGCGGCTGCTACGATTGGAAGCCAGCCCTGTACATAGCGTTTTTCTGTACCTGTTTTTTCACAGAACAGATCCATGTACAGCTCTGCTTTCTTTTTGTCCTTTAAGCTGAGCAGAAGGTAGGTTCTGGCTACATCGGCACTTGCATTACCCTGGGAAGCATGTACCCAGTCAATGACATAAAGCTTTCCATCGTCCCCAACAATGATGTTGGATGGATTGAAATCGCCGTGGCAGAGTTTGGTGTGTTTTGGCATTCCGTCCAGTCTGGTCAAAAGCTCATAGCGTGTGCTTTCATCCAGCTGTTCCACGGATTTTAAGGAACGGATGGTCTTTTCTTTCAGTTTGTTGAGCAGTGGGCAAGCCTGGCTGTGGATCAACAGCTGCAGATCTACCATCTGGGACATGTACTCGTCCAGCTTGTCCGGATTTTCATCCATCAGCTGTTCTAAGGTCTTACCTGGTACATATTCCTTGATAATAGACCATTTTCCATCAGTTACCGTTACCCCCAAAATCTTTGGAACATTGAGCGCTTCAATGGTCTCCACTCTTGCATTACATAATGCTTCGTTTAAAACCTCAGCTTTCGGAAATCCTTCGCAGAATTCCTTAATGGCAGTATCTCCGTCACGGTAGACGGTCTTTTTTGCACTACTGAAAATCATTTCTTTTGCCATAATCATACTCTCCTTCCACACATTATATACGGTACTGCTGCGGTGTGAACTGCCGCATCGATTATTATTTTACTACAGGAACTGTTAAAAGTACAGCAGAAATTGATAAAAAACTTAACGAAATTTATTTTTTATCAGGAACTGGAAAAGTGGGTGGACGCGCCGGGGGGCGCGTCTCAGGTACACAAACTGTGAAAACCGGATCCGGATAAAATCTGGATCAAGGTTTATGGCGATCAGAACCGGAAGATCGCCGTTCCATATCCTCCTAACGGATAAGAAATAGAATATGGCTGTCCGTCACATTCACTCTTTACGGATGTATAAGTAGGGCACTGGCTTGGTTTATAAGCGCCGTGAACATTATCTAAAAGGAGTGACAGCTTGCAGCGTTTCGGTACACCTACACGGTAATCCGGGCGGTCCACAGGTGTGAAGTTTACTACAAACAGCAGGTTTTTCTTTCCTGTCTCATCCTTGCGGATAAAGCTGAAAATGCTGCGGTCCCCGTCATTTGCATTGATCCACTGGAAGCCGTTCCAGTCGTTGTCAAGCTGGTACAGACAAGGATATTTCTTATAAATATGAAGAAGATCACGGACATATTCCTGAAGCTTTTTATGGCTTTCTTCTTCAGCTAAATACCAGTCAAGGCTGACCTTTTTCATCCCATTCATGCCACTGGCCGAAATCCTGTCCCATAAATAAAAGCTTCTTTCCAGGATGACCTAACATAAAGGTATAACCGGCCTTTAAGTTGGAAAACTTGTCCTCTCCAAGCCCAGGCATCTTATTGATCATGGAACACTTCAGATGTACTACTTCATCATGGGAGAGTACTAAAATATAATTTTCACTGGTAAAATAGGTCAGGCTGAAAGTCATGCGGTTGTGGTTGTATTTGCGGAAATACGGGTCCAATTTCATATATTCCAGGAAATCATGCATCCAGCCCATGTTCCATTTAAAGGTAAAGCCAAGTCCGTCATTTTCCGGGTGGTCGGTGACTTTCGGCCATGCAGTAGACTCTTCTGCGATCATGGCAACACCGTGGTTGCGGCCCTGGACAACGGTATTTAAGTGTTTGAAGAATTCAATGGCTTCTAAGTTCTGGTTTCCGCCGTTTTTATTTGGCACCCACTGGCCCGGTTCACGGCCGTAGTCCAGATACAGCATAGAAGCAACGGCGTCTACACGCAGGCCGTCTACATGGTATTCTTCTACCCAGTAGAGAGCGTTGCTGATGAGGAAGTCTTTTACTTCATTTTTGCCGTAATCAAAGACTTTTGTGCCCCAGTCCGGGTGCTCGCCCTTGCGTGGATCTTCGTATTCAAAAAGAGGATGTCCGTCAAAATCAGCCAGTCCATGGGCATCTTTCGGGAAATGGGCCGGAACCCAGTCAAGGATAACGCCGATGCCATTTTTATGTAAATAATTTACAAAATACATGAAGTCTTTGGGGCTTCCGTAACGGGATGTAGGGGCAAAATAACCGGTAACCTGATATCCCCAGGAACCGTCATATGGATGCTCCGCAATACCCATAAGTTCTACATGGGTATAGCCCATTTCTTTTACATAGGCAGCCAGCTCATGAGCCGCTTCCACATAGGTATAATATCCGTCTTTTTCTTCCCGGTCTTTCTTCTTCCAGGAACCTAAGTGGACCTCATAAATGCTGATGGGCTGCTTGGTCATATCTGCCTGGGAACGCTTTGAGATCCAGTCACTGTCATTCCAGGAAAATCCACTGATATCTGCGGTAACGGAAGCAGTACCCGGACGGTATTCTGCGCTGAAGGCAAATGGATCAGCTTTGTAAAGGATCTTTCCTGTATCGGTGGTAATGGCGAATTTATAAAGCTCTCCTACCTGCATACCTGCATTAAAATACTCCCAGATACCGGATTGTCCTACTTTGGTCATAGGATTGGCTTCCGGGTTCCAGCCGTTGAAATCGCCTACCAGGTGGACTGCCTGTGCATGTGGTGCCCATACGCCAAAATAAATGCCCTTTTTGCCTTTATAGGTCATAGGATGAGCGCCCAGCTTTTTATAGATCTCGTAGTGAGTACCTGCGCCGAATAAATAGCAGTCCAGGTCGGAGATCAGGCCGGTGTTGGCGGAAGCTTTTTTAGAAGGTGTGCTTTTTGCTGCAGTTTTTGTTCCAGCGCTTCTTCTGGTGGTTTTATGAGCTGCGGTAGTTGTATTTTTCTTGTCTGGCCTGCCTGCTTTCTCATTGTCATATTAATTTTCCCCCTTAATTTTAAGGACAGCACCCCCAGTTGCCCTTTAATTTAATTTCCAGTCTGCCGTTTTGTACAGGCAGAACGTTATTTTCACAGGTTTCATTATCGCTGTTTAAAAGATCCACTGCTGTCTGTGCCTGGATCGGAACCGGGATGTTTAATGTGGCTTCATTGTCATCATTATTTAAAGCAGTGATGATCAGGCTGTTATTTCCCCATCTTGCGTAGGCATACTGCCTGTTGGTAAGAAGCAGTTCCTGGTATTTTCCTGTGTGCAGTTCTTCATTTTCTTCATGGATCTTTCCAAGTCTGGAAATGAAATCGGTAAGCTCGCAGTTTAATTCCGGTATTTTTTCAGCCGGAATGCAGGGACGCAGGTCATCATCACAGGTAGAAGTACGTTTTCCTTCGGTGCCCCATTCACCGCCGTAGTAAATAGACGGAATTCCCGGAAGAGTCATTAAACAGGTGTATACAGGATACAGATGCTCTTTTACCTTTAATTTGCTGGCAATACGGTCTTCGTCGTGGTTATCCAGGAAGGTATAAAGCTGTCTTCCAATGGCTTCCAGACGGCGGACATTATGTGCGATCTCAAAGAAGTTATGGTCATTAAAGCCAGAGTAAATGCTCTTGTGCAGCTCGTAGTTTGTAACAGAATGGAGCATTTCCGGGTTCACCCAGCGGCTGTAATCACCGTGGATGACTTCACCCATAAGCCAGAAATCCGGTTTCATGGAAGCGGTCTTTGCACGCATTTCCTTCATGAAATTAAAGTCCAGGATATTGGCGCAGTCTAAGCGGATGCCGTCAATGTCAAATTCGTCCATCCAGAAACGGATCACATCAAAAAGATAATCTTTTACCTGCTGGTTATAAAGATTTAAACAGGGCAGTTCAAAATGTCCCTGCCATGCTTCATAGCCAAATGGATCCCCTAAAGGACTCTGCCAGCCGAAATTTACCCCTTTGTACCAGTCTTTGTAAGGGGAGTCCCATTTCTTTTCCTGGATATCTTTAAAAGCGAAAAACTCACGGCCTGTGTGGTTGAAAACACCGTCAACTACCACTTTAATGCCATTTTCATGGCAAAGCTTTGTAAATTCGCGGAAATCATCGTTAGTTCCAAGCCTACGGTCAACCAGTTTGTAATCTCTGGTGTCATATCCATGACTGGATGATTCAAAAAGAGGACCTATGTAGATGGCATTGCAGCCTAAAGAACGGATATGTGGGATCCACTGATCCAGTTCTTTAAACCGGTCTGTCACCTCTGTCTGCACGTTTGTCTTTGGAGTTCCGGTTATCCCCAAAGGATACATATGATAAAAGATAGCTTGTTCATACCAGGTACTCATGTTGTCAGTCCTCCATGTTTTTGAATTTTCTCAGTAAAAACTGATAGCGCAGCTGCGCGGCATTCCATTCGTAAATATAGCAGTCGATCAGCGACGGCTCTGTGGCCTGCTCAAAATGGTTCTGGGCTGTTTCCAGGGCCCAGAGGGTGCGCTCAATATCATCCCACAGTTTCCGTCTTGTAAAAACCAGATCCTGGTTTACAGGTGCTGCGGCTGCAGCTTCGCGAATGGCTTTTAAAAAGTCCCGGCATAATCTTCAATCTCCAACTTCTGACTGGTTTACTTTGGCATCAATTAGTATATCTGGGAAAAAAAGGAATTATGCATGGATTACATGAACTCCTCCAGTCTGTATCCCAGCTCCATAAGAGACCGGGTGGAGTCACGTAAGGTGAGATAGTAGTAATTGGCTGTCCCGTCCTGACGTACACCTACCAGACCCGCATCTTTTAAAAGTTTTCAGATGATGGGATATGGCAGGTTCGGGAAAGGCTGGTGCGGCGTGTGATCTCGTTTACATTCATGGCATGACCTTCAAAGTCGATGGTTCCCTGTGGGTCCTCTGATCTCACGGCTGCTTCTGTAAGAAGTTCCACGATGGAAAGCCGGACCTTATCTCCCAGGGCAATAAAAAGGGGCATGCAGCAATGAAATTGCTTCTGCAGATCCTGTACCGTTGTCATAACCGTCCCCTCCTTTGGTTTAAATTTTTAAACTAATAGTATTTTACCATTACAGGGCATCGGGGTCAATAGAAAAATACCTCTTGACAGGAGGGGGAAAAGTACGGCATAATAAGGTCACATTCTTTGAAAATCTATTTTTCATTTTAATTCTGTAATTTTTGAGTGCGATTTTTCAGCACAGGATCCAGTTGTGAGTTTAATCAGATACAGGGATAAGTGGGTCATTTTGTGAGTTTATGTTTTGGTTTGGGAGGTGAGAAATTCGGTTTATGGGAGTTTAAGTTATTTAAGTCAGAGTGTATTCTGGGGGACATTGCTTTTGGCAGCATGGTCTGACTGGAAATATTACAGGATCCCTAACAGGCTTATTATTTTTCGGGATAGTGTCCGGGATCATGTCACTGGTTTTTCAGGCTGCGGATTTGGAAGCAGGGAGTAAGATCCCATGGCTGCTGCTGGCACTATCCGGCTTTCTGGTCCGGGGAGTGGCTGTGCTGGTTTTGGGGATATTTTTACACAGCCTGGGCATGATAGGAGCCGCAGATCTGAAGCTTGTGGCGCTTCTTGCAGCCTGGCTGGGCTTTTCGGAAACAATCAAAAATTTTATGTGTAGGATTTATCTTACGGGGCTGTCTGGTCCCTTCTAAAAAATGTTGCGATACGGCAGCGCTTTTCAACGATTTCTTTATTTGTCAGCCTATATCAGGCAGATACTCAGCAATGAAAAAAATAGAAAAATATTATGATCCGGTCCGGGATGGAACAGAATGTGTGATCCCTTTGGGAACCTGCTTTTGTATGGCAACCGTTCTGGTCTTTCTGGGAAAAATGGATCTTTTAGGAGGAGAAGACATGATAAAAGTAATGGTCGTATATGACGAAGATCCTTTGTATGCAGGGCGTTTGGCCGAATATGTAAACCAGAAGGAGACATTTCCCTTTCAGGCAATGGCATTTTCAGACCTGGAAAAACTGAAAGCCTATGGCAGGGACCATGAGATTGCCATTCTTTTAGTGGGAGAAAGAGTAAGAGAGGAAGCAAAGGAGATAAAAGCCGGATTAAAAATTGCTTCTCTGTGACGGGGAGTTTGTGTCACAGGAGGAAGCCTCGGTTTATAAGTTCCAGTCCGGTGACTGTATCTTACAGGAAGTGATGGCCTGTTACTGTACCGTTCCCCCGGAGCCGGGACTGGCACTTATGGGAAAAAGGGCACTGATCATGGGTATTTATTCACCCATAGGACGCTGCGGAAAAACATCTTTTTCTTTAACACTGGCCCATATGCTTGGAAAGAGCCAGGGCGTTCTTTTTATCAGCTTAGAAGAATATTCCGGTTTTTCAAAGCTGGTCTGCGGTGGATATGAACAGGATCTTTCAGATGTGTTTTATCTGTACAGGCAGGGAGATTTTAACTGGCTGAAATTAAAATCCCTGATCCTGTCCCATGGAAATGTAGATTATATCCCACCTGCCGCTTATGGGGAAGATTTAGACCAGGCTCAGCCGGAAGAAATCGCAGGTCTTTTAAAACAGATCGGGACAGAAAGCGGTTATGAACGGATCGTTGTGGATATGGGACACATGGGAAAAGGGGCTTTGGAGCTGTTTGCGGCCTGTGATGTTGTGTATATGCCGGTGTTAGATGACCCTGTATCCACTGCGAAGTTAGAGGATTTTGAAACCTATCTGAAAGAAGCAGGCCATAAAGGCATGGAAGAAAAGATACAGAAACTGCATCTGCCGGAAATAAAAACAGGGATCCGGCGGGGCGGCTATATGGAGCAGCTTCTCTGGAGCGAAATGGGCGATTATGTGCGAAAACTTTTAGAAGGGGGATATTAAAAATTGGAAGGGAACAGGGCAGTTTAAACGGAAGGCGGGAAGTGATCCGGGGAGAGTTAAGAAGAAATGTCATGGGGCAGTTAAAAGATCAGATCTATTTAGAGGATGAACAGCTTTATGAACAGATCGATACAGCGATCCGGCAAAAGGGGAAAGAAACTTATCTGCCTTTAAAGGAACGGCTGTGGCTGCGAAACAGTCTGTATGACAGTTTCCGTCGGCTGGATATCCTCCAGGAACTTTTAGATGATAAAGATGTAACCGAGATCATGATCAACGGGGCGGGAAAGATCTTTATAGAGAAAAGGGCAAACATGGTCTTATGGAACCGCCGGTTTGAAAAGACAGAGCAGTTAGAGGACATTATCCAGCAGATCGTAGGAAAGGTAAACCGGATCGTCAATGTATCTTCTCCCATTGCAGATGCCAGGCTGGAGGACGGATCCAGAGTCCACATTGTACTGCCGCCTGTTGCACTTGACGGTCCGGTGGTGACCATCCGTAAATTCCCGGATCCCATTACCATTGAGAAGCTGATCCGTTTCCAGGCACTGACAGAGGAATCAGCCCAGATTTTTAGAGCAGCTGGTAAAAGCGAAATATAACCTGTTTGTCTGTGGCGGTACAAACTCCGGGAAAACAACATTTTTTAAATGCTCTTTCCTCCTTTTATACCGGAAACAGAGCGTGTGATCACCATTGAAGACTCTGCAGAGCTGCAGATCACCCATGTTCCCAATCTGGTGCGGTTAGAGACCCGCAATGCCAATACAGAAGGAGAAGGTGAGATCACCATCAGTCAGCTGATCAAAGCCTCTTTGCGTATGAACCCCTCCAGGATCATTG
>ENA-OQES01000359-OQES01000359.1-human-gut-metagenome-genome-assembly--contig:-NODE-359-length-19693-cov-8.231320_pt1 | contig 19693 bp, 23 predicted proteins | sample MGYA00242798_ERZ504641 | MGnify/ENA primary metagenome ERZ504641 (study PRJEB26092, sample SAMD00036327) | human gut metagenome | host: Homo sapiens | study: EMG produced TPA metagenomics assembly of... | reverse complement strand
CTTTACGGCGCTCGGTCCTGCTGAGCTTCGCCAGGCTCTTCTTGAGGGTGATGACCAGGTCGTCTGCATCCATGGGCGCTCCTTCGACGTTAATTGAAGGGTACCGCCTCGCGGTGACATCGTTTTTTATGTCAAACTTGGTCTAACAGAGCCAAACAAAAAGCCCAGCTCCTGGGCCCAGGTGCCATATAGCTCGCAGCCGCGGGCGTTGACCTGCGCCTTTACGGTTCCCGGAGCCGGATCGTAGCCGGCGTGAACCAGGCCGCCGTTGGCCTTCGAGGCGCCCAGTGCAATGTCGTTGGCCGCCTCGACCACGCAAATGGACAGGTCAAACCGCGCGAGCTGCCGCGCGATGGCGCACCCGGTAATGCCCGCGCCCACAATTGCGATATCAAACGTTTCTGCCACGGTGCCTCCCAGACAAGTTGACAGGCTGTCAATAAGACTATCCTACGGTCTGCACACTCCCAGTGCGGCGGCAATGCGGCGAACAGCCCCGCAACACCCGCCAACGGCAGGCGAGGGCCGGCCCAGCACGGATGCCGACCCCACCAGACCGCGAGACCCTCCCGCCCAACCTCGCGGTCTACGCCGTTACCTGTTACAGATTGAGATACTGAGTTCACAGGTGCACGTTCGTCTCAATCTGTAACAATAAGCCGAGGTTTTTGGGTCTTTTCTGTTACAGGTTGAGACAATCGTTCCGACGGATTCTGGTTGTCTTGATCTGTTCTTGATTTGTAACAGTAAGAACTGTTTTTGGGTTCTAGATGTTACAGATCGAGATTGAAGTTGAGGAGAGGGTAGTTTGTCTAAATCTGTAACATCTGGGACTGTTTTTGCCGAGTTGTTGTTACAGATTGAGATATTGAGATTGGACGTTTTCCTTTGTCTTGTTCTGTAACAGATAGAAGGGTTTCTGGCCCCTAGTTGTTACAGATTGAGATTTAAGTTGGGGAGAGAATGGTTTGTCTCGATCTGTAACACCTAGACCCGGATTCCGCTCCCACCTGTTACAGATTGAGATGTTTGTGTCCGCGCCAGCCCCGCCCCTAGCCGTGGTCCCATATAAACAAACCCCGTGGTAAACTTGACCGAACTGTTAATATTCCGAAAGGTACCCCCAATGTCCAAGTACATCTCCGAGCTCATGTCGCCGCAGCTTATGGGCGTCGTCTATGCCTTCGTTGGCTTTATCATCGCCCTGTATGTGCTGTCGGTCGTCTATGTGTTCATCGACGCTCGCCGCCGCGGCGCCAGCGCCTACGTGGCATGGGGCATCATCGCCCTCATCCCGTTTGTGGGCCTCATCGCCTACTTGGTCCTGCGCCCGCATTCCTACGCGGCCGACCGCGAGGAGCAGGAGCTGGACATGGCCCTGCGCGAGCGCCAGCTTGCCCAGTACGGCACCTGCCCGCAGTGCGGCGCCCCCATCGAGAAGGACTTTGTCGTGTGCCCGGTGTGTGACACCCAGGTTCGTAACGTGTGCCCCAGCTGCCATCGCCCGCTCGATGCGCACTGGAAGGTCTGCCCCTACTGCCGAACTCGCATCCAGTAACGCATCCATCGCCGGGCTGGCTGCAAGCCGCGGGCGCAACCCGCCCCACACGATGAAGCATGCGTAGAAAATCGCCCGCCGTGCCATTAAGGTGCGGCGGGCGCTTGTATACCAAGGCAACCTGCCTATAATGATGCAAGTCAAAAACGCCGAGCGCATCGCACGCACTTGCATCAGGCATCCGAGAGGAGAAAACATACCCATGAAGGCACTCTACAATGACGGTTCGGTGGCCGAGCTCCCGCAGGACGAGGTCACGCACGTCATCCGCCACTCCGCCGCGCACATCATGGCGCAGGCCATCAAGCGCCTGTACCCCGAGGCCGACTTTGCCTACGGCCCCGCGACCGACAACGGTTTTTACTACGACGTCGACCTGCCCGAGGGCGTCAAGATCAGCGAGGACGACTTCCCCGCGATCGAGGCCGAGATGAAAAAGATCGTCAAGGAGAACCTCAAGTTCTCCGTGTACGAGAAGCCCCGCGCCGAGGCCATCGCCCTTATGGAGGAGCGCGGCGAGAAGTATAAGGTCGAGCACATCGGCGACCTGGACGACGACGCCCGCATCACCTTCTACCAGCAGGGCGACTACATCGACATGTGCGTCGGCCCCCATATCTGCTACACCAAGGCTCTGAAGGCCTTTAAGCTCACCGGCGTCTCGGGCGCCTACTGGAAGGGCGACAAGGACAACAAGATGCTCACCCGCATCAACGGCGTCGCCTTTGCCACCAAGGAAGAGCTCGACGAGCACATGCACATGCTGGAGGAGGCCAAGAAGCGCGACCACCGCAAGATCGGCCGCGAGATGGACCTCTTTATGATGCGCGACGAGGCCCCCGGCTTCCCGTTCTTCTTGCCCAACGGCATGATCCTTAAGAACACGCTGCTGGACTACTGGCGCGAGATTCACCACAAGGCCGGCTACGTGGAGATCTCCACGCCGCTCATCATGAACAAGCAGCTGTGGAAGACCTCGGGCCACTGGGACCACTACAAGGACAACATGTACTCCACCGTTATCGACGACGAAGAGTACTGCATTAAGCCCATGAACTGCCCGGGCGGCGTGCTGGTGTACGCCTCCGAGCCGCACTCCTACCGCGAGCTGCCCATCCGCGCCGGCGAGATTGGCCTGGTGCACCGCCACGAGCTGCGCGGCGCCCTGCACGGCCTGTTCCGCGTGCGCTGCTTTAACCAGGACGACGCCCACCTGTTTGTGCGTCCCGACCAGCTGACCGACGAGATTGTGGGCGTGGTTAACCTCATCGACTCCGTGTACCAGAAGTTTGGCTTTAAGTATCACGTTGAGCTTTCCACCCGCCCCGAGGACTCCATGGGTTCGGATGAGGACTGGGCTCGCGCCGAGGACGGCCTGCGCACCGCTCTGGAGAAGCTGGGCATGGACTACGAGGTCAACGAGGGTGACGGCGCCTTCTACGGCCCCAAGATTGACTTCCACCTGGAGGACTCGCTCGGCCGTACCTGGCAGTGCGGTACCGTGCAGCTCGACTTCCAGATGCCGCTCAACTTTGACCTGGAGTACGTGGACGCCGACGGCACCAAGAAGCGCCCCATCATGCTGCACCGCGTATGTTTTGGCTCCATCGAGCGCTTCATCGGCATTCTGATTGAGCACTTTGCGGGCAAGTTCCCCACCTGGCTGGCCCCCGTGCAGGTCAAGGCGCTTCCGGTTTCCGAGAAGAGCCGTGACTACGCCCACGAGGTGTGCGCCAGGCTGGAGGAGGCTGGCATCCGCGTGGTCTGCGACGACCGCGACGAGAAGATCGGCTACAAGATCCGCGAGGCCCGCAGCATCGACCGCGTGCCCTACATGCTCATTCTGGGCGAGAAGGAGGTCGAGGCCGGCAACATCTCCGTTCGCGATCGCTCCAACGAGACCGTTCAGATGAGCGTCGACGAGTTTGTTGCGAAGGTGCTCGAGGAGATCAAGACTCGCGCCTAAGGCAAACTGCACAACAATTAACAAAGGCGACCGTCCACAAAGGGCGGTCGCCTTTTTTCTTACCAAAATGAGAAAAGCCGCTGGTTGAACGGCTTTTTTTTGTTGCACAAAAAGGTACAGGTTTTTATAGAGGGGTATGGAGATGTACCTACTAGCAGTACATTTTGCGTAATCTGGGCAAACGCTGATTAAATGCTTGTATAATGGCCTATATCGAAAGATACAAAAACCTGTACTTTTGCGACTGCGCCTAGCTGCGAGCGAGAAGCATGTTCTAAACGCCCCGCATTTGCGTGCATCGCAAAGCCAAAAGGGGGGGGCGAGAACATGGAACAGACGGCACGGCGACAAGAGCAGCTGCCGGGCGCATTTAACGGCGCCACCAACAATAGCCAGCACGGCCGTGTTCGCTGGTATCTGGTCCACACCCCCAATGGAAAAGAGCGCGAGACCTGCGAAAAGGTCCGTTGCATTATCCCGCACAACCTTATGCAGGATGCTTTTGTGATGCAAAAGGAGTTCTGGTTTAAGCGGGACGGCGCATGGTCGCTCCAAACCAAACCCATGTACAAGGAATATTTCTTCGTCGCCACGCACGATGCCGCTGCGCTCGATAGGGCTTTGGCTCAGCTGAGCTTTGGCTGCCGCATCGCCGGCAGTAGGGAGCGGGCGTACATGCCCATGCCGGACGATGCGCAGGACTGGTACCGCAGTGTGCTGGACAACGACGGCGTGGTGCGCAACAGCGTTGCGCGCATAGAAGATGGCGTGTTGCACATAGAGCAGGGTCCCTTGGTGGGGCAAGAGGCTCGCGTTAAAAAGATCGACCGTCATAAACGCTGGTGCCTGGTAGACGTGGGCGATGGCGATTCCGCTTTTAGAGAGCTGCTACCGCTCGACGTTCCCAGCAAAACGTAAGGGAGACGTTGCACCAGCAAATTACTTGATTTGGGATTCATAGATGGGGGGGGGGGTCCTGGGGACAGGAACGTGAGTTTTATTGAGGCTGCTAAAGAAGTAACAGAGAATAATGCGCCTGCGGGGGCCGCGCTGATTGCGCAGGCCATGGACCGGCGCGAGGGCGCTGGTCGCTACAAGGCCATGCAATCCATCATGGACTGGGACCGCTCGCGCCTGGCATACAGGGTCGTCAAGCGCGCGTTCGACATTGCGTTCAGTGGCTGCGTGCTGGCCGTCATCGCCGTACCCAGCCTTGTGCTCGCCGCGGCCATCCGCCTGGAGAGCGAGGGCAACCCGTTCTACAGCCAGATCCGCGTGGGCCAGACCCGCCGCGACGGCAGCCTGTCAACCTTCCGCATGTGGAAGTTCCGATCCATGTACAAGGACGCCGACGAGCGCCTCGTCGAGCTTATGGATCAAAACGAGATTGTCGGCGCCATGTTCAAGATGAGGGAAGACCCCCGCGTCACCAAGATCGGGAAGTTCATCCGCAAGCATTCCATCGACGAGTTCCCGCAGTTCCTGAACGTTTTCCTGGGCCAGATGTCCGTCGTGGGCCCCAGACCGCCGCTGCCGAATGAGGTGGCGGAGTACACCGAGTACGACCTGCAGCGCCTTGCCGTGAAGCCGGGTATCACCGGCTGGTGGCAGGTGACCGATCGCAACGATACCGACTTTGACGGCATGGTCCGCCGCGATCTTGAGTACATCGCCAAGCGCGGCCCCATCACGGACCTGAAGATTGTTCTCCTCACGGTCGTTGAGGTTTTTACCGGTGGCGGTGCTTGCTAAATGACTGAACCGATTAGGGTAGCTCAGGTTGTTGGTAAGATGGTTGGCGGCGGAGTCGAGGCCGTCGTCATGAATTACTACCGTCATATTGACCGCAGTAAAGTGCAGTTTGACTTTCTTGTTGATGCCGATTCGACGCTCGTTCCGCGTGAAGAAATCGAATCGCTCGGTGGCAGGGTCTTTGAGATTCCGCCCTATCAGCATGTTGTTGAATACCAGCGAGAGCTTCAGCGTCTCTTTAAGCAAGAGGGCTGGAAGATTGTCCACAGTCACATCAACGCGCTTTCGGTCTTTCCGCTTCGTGCCGCGAAAAAGGTGGGTGTTCCTGTGCGCATTGCACATAGCCACTCTACGAGCGGTAAGGGTGAGTATGCCAAGAATGCCCTGAAGGCTGTACTGAAAACGCAGTCAAATCGTTATCCGACGCATCGTTTTGCGTGTAGTAAATTCGCTGGTGAATGGTTATTTGGATCTAGTTCTCAATTTGTAGTCATGCGTAATGCTGTCGACTTGTCTGTTTTCGCGCCAGATGATGAGGATCGCTTAAGGACGCGGCGATCGCTTGGTGTTGCTGACGGACAGCTTCTAATTGGGCACATTGGTCGTTTTACAGAGCAGAAGAATCACTCATATTTGCTTAAGATATTCGATCAGGTTTTAAAGATTCGTAATGATGCAGTATTAGTTTTGGTAGGTTCTGGTCCGTTGGTTGAACAGATAAAGGACCAAGCTGATTGTCTGGGGATAAGCCATTCCATTCGGCTTTTGGGCACTAGAAGCGACGCTGCATCTTTATATCGAGCATTTGATGTTTTCTGCCTGCCGAGCCTGTATGAAGGTCTCCCAATGGTCGGAGTCGAATGCCAGGCATCGCATACACCCATTCTTGCGTCTGATGCCGTTACCTCTGAGACTGCTGTTACAACCATGATGCAATTTGAATCACTTTCTAGCTCCTGTATAAAGTGGGCCGAAAGACTTATTGAGTTGAGTACAAAGGTCTTCGCGCCTGGCGACGATGCCGGTTTGCAGGTATTTGAAATTAATGCTGCGGCCAGAGTTTTATTGGATTGTTATATGACCTATTTGGGTTCTGTTGATTAAGGGGATAGTTTGACTATTAAATGTTCTAAGCGAGTCGCAGTTGCGTCGTGTCATGACAAAATCAACTTTGGCAGCGTTCTTCAGGCGTACGCGACCCAGCGTGCCCTTGAGGAGCTGGGCGTTGAAGTCAATACTATTGATAAACGTGGTCTGGGTCATGCTATTTCTGCAGGACGTAATGATTACTATCTTGAGCATCTATTCGATGTAGATCTTTATCGTGCAAAGCTGGGGTTTGTAAAGCATCGCATCAAGCAGAAGTTTGATGCTGACTTTGGAAAGAAAATGGCAAAGAGGAAAAGTGCATTTTCCTCTTTCGAGTCAACACATTTTAGTTTTACTCCTCAAACTGCTTCGTTTGAAGATCTTGGGGCGCTTGTGGCTGATTATGACAGCGTTGTTGTTGGTAGCGATCAGCTTTGGCTGCCTGTCAACATTGCTGGTAGGTACTTTACACTTTCTTTCGTGCAGCCTCCTGTCCGTAAGGTGTCTTATTCCACTAGTTTTGGAGTATCTTCCCTTTCTGAAAAATATCTTCGTAAAACAAAAGAGTTTCTTTCTGATTTTTCGGCCATTTCTGTTCGCGAGGATACGGGAGCGGATTTGGTAGAGAAAGCTACGGGCGTCCGATGCTCTGTTGTATGCGATCCTACGATGCTGCTGGCTAGAGATCAGTGGGCAAGCCTTGCTGGTTCCTCATCGATTAGCGTTCCTGACGAGCCGTATGTTTTCTGCTATTTCATGGGTAAGAATGCATGGAATCGTGAATGTGCCCAGGAGCTTGCCGAGCAGCATAATTTGAAGATCGTCGCAATTGCCCATCCCGATGAGTATGTTAAGGCTGATGACGATTACGCGGATTATTATCCTTGGGAGGCCGGTCCGGCTGAGTGGGTCAATCTGATTGCCCATGCTTCGTATGTCTGTACTGACTCTTTCCACGGAAGCGTGTTCGCAAATATTTTTGAGGTGCCCTTCTTCTCGTTCCGCCGCCACGAGAATATGGGTGCTCAGTCTACGAACTCACGTATTGATACATTGCTGCGTGTCCTTGGAAACTCCGATCGTATTTGCGAATCGAAGGATACTTTCCATGCCGCAATGGCAAATGAAATCGACTTTGTGTCAGTACGTCAACGACTTAATGCGTATAAGAATGAATCGGCCAATTGGCTTAAATCCGCTCTTGAGTTGTAGGGAACAGTATGATCTCCATCACTGATAAAAGTAAATGCTGCGGTTGCGCTGCCTGTGCTCAAAAATGTCCCAAGCAGTGCATATCAATGGAATATGACGCCGAGGGCTGCGAGTACCCCGTAGTCAATGTTGATCAGTGCATTGATTGCGGATTATGCGAAAAGGCTTGCCCGGTGCTTAATGTTGATAAGGACGAGCCTAAGTCCCAGCGAGCCTTTCTAGTTCAGCATAATGATCAAAAGGTGCTTGCTGAAAGTACTTCTGGCGGGGCCTTTACTGCCCTTGCTCAGGCCGTGATTGCTAACGGCGGTATTGTGTTTGGCGCAGGTTATTTGCGCGGTGAACAGCTTGTGCGAGCCGAAGGAGCCCCTGGGCGACTTAAGGTCGGACATTTTTCTGTGGAAAGCGTTGATGAACTTTGGCGCTTCCGCAACAGTAAATATGTTCAGAGTGTCGTTGGCCCTGCGTATCCCGAGGTCAAACAACAACTAAAAACTGGACGTGATGTTCTCTTTATTGGTACCCCTTGTCAATGCGAAGGCCTGCTTCAATTTTTGGGGCGACAGGCCGGCAAATTTACGCGTGGCAGACTTCGTCTGCCGCGCGAACCCCGCTCGCGCTGTGTTCGCGCGGCAGGTCGAATGGCTTGACGCAAAGATTGGCGTAAAAGGTGAGACCGTTCTTTTTAGAGATAAATCACTGTTTGGCTATCGCTATTCAAATATGTGCGAGCTCGAAGGCGAGACTCTGGATGGAGAAAGGCTGTACAGCGAAGGTGTCGAAACGGATCCTTACCTAAGGGCTTTTTTTGCAGACCTTTCAGATCGACCCATCTGTTACGAATGTCCGTTCAAAAAGCGTTATCGCGTTACTGATTTGACTTGCTGGGATTTCTTCGATGTTTATCGACTCTCGAAAGAGTTCGATGACAATCGAGGCGTCACTCGAGTTCTAATCCAAAGCGATGAGGGGCAAGAATTGCTTGATCGTGCCTCAAGCTATGCCCGTATGAAGGAGATTGATGTTGAGGCCGCAGTGGAAGGTGTTCGTGAACTTACTAAGTCCGTGAAGTTGAATCCGCGCCGCGATGAATTCATGGCTGATGTGGCGAATCTGGATGGTGAGGAGCTAATGAATAAGTGGTTCCCCGATTCCGGAAAAGTGAAAGCCGAGCGCTTTGCTAGGCATACATGCGAAAAGCTTGGAATTTATGACCCGATGAAGCGTCTGGTTAAAAAAATCTAAAGAAGTAGCCTAATGTTCGAAAGGGAATTGATGATTCCTAAAGTTCTGCACTACATCTGGTTCGGTGGAAGTGAGCTTCCTGAACTTGAAAGAAAATGCATTGAGTCTTGGTCGAAGATCATGCCTGATTGGGAAATTCGTAGATGGGACGAAAGCAATTTCGATATAAATCAATGTGACTTTTCTCGTGAGGCATATGCCTCAAAAAAATGGGCGTTTGTCAGCGACTATGCGCGATACAAAATACTGTATTCAGAGGGTGGAATTCTTCTCGATACAGATGTTGAAGTCCTGAAGCCTTTGGACGGGCTTTTAGATAATGAGGCCTTTGCGGGATTCATGAAGAATAATTTCTTCTTGAATCCCGGCCTCATCATGGGTTCTGAGTCCGGAAGCCATGTCATGAGCGATGTCGCAAAATTATATGAATCTATGAAATTTGAGCTGCGAAAAGGCCGCAACTCTATGGATACCTCTCCGAGGGTGCTGACTGATTACTTGGAAGTGAATTGCGCTCTTAGGAGAGACGGTTCATTCCAGGAGTTAAATGGTTTCACTGCATACCCTGCTACTTATTTTGATCCCCTAGACAGCCATAGTGGCAAGTTTGAAATTACTGAGGATACATATTCTATTCATCATTATTCAGGCACCTGGTTGTCACCCGCTAAGAAGTTCCGTGTTGAAATGAGGAAAAAGCTTGCGCCAGTAATTGGACCCAAGCTGTCTTGGTTTATCTCCTCTGTTCTATCGGTTCTTAGATTTGGAAGGAAGGCTTTTTAATGGTTTCGTCTGCCTTGGACCACAATAAGCCTAGGGTTTTAGTTTCTGGCCTTTCAAATGGGCTTTGTGGAACCGAAATCGTTGTTGGGAGGTATATAAAGGCCCTTAGCTCATATGCTACGTTTGACTTTCTTGCAACGTTTGAGGGACTTGGTGTTGCTGCAATTGAGGCCCAGCTTAACGGATTGCCTTGTGTCTGTTCATTTGGCGTTCCAGATACTGCTGATATTTCTGATAAAATTTTTAAAATGCTCCTTTAATGTTGCCGAATGGATTGACGTAATTATTTCTATGGGTCGTCCAAATAAGCTTGCGGGGGTCGTCTGTTTATGACGTCAACAAGCAAGCAGGTAAATTGCTGTCAATCTTCCTTGGTCAACAATCCTCTTGTGAGCGTGATTGTGCCGATGTATAACGCTGGAAAAAACGATTCAAAAGACATTAAATAGTCTTCTGCGTCAGAGTGTGAGCAACATTGAAATAATTATTGTTGATGATGGGTCGACAGATCGTGGCACTGAGCTAGTTATGGCTATTGCAGAGGGCGACAACCGGATTAAGCTGATTAGTCAAAACAATAGCGGTGTATGCGTGGCGCGTAATAGGGGTATCGATGAGGCCTCCGGTGATTGGGTGGCATTTGTTGATGCTGACGATATACTGCCTATAAATGCAGTTAGGCTGTTGCTTGAATCCTCAGATGGCTGTAGCTTGGTTATCGGGGCGCTGCTGAATGAGCATGGCGATTATTCGAGCAAGGCTATAAGTATTGGATGGGAAACAGCATGCTCGCTTAGCCTTGCATTTTGGGACAATGTTAATAAAGTACCGTTTCCGAGCTTTGCTAATGGTGTTGCATTTCGAAGCGTCTGTGGAAAGATATTTAACAAATCATTATTTCGGAACGGTTCTCTTAAATTTGAAGATGGCATTCGTTTCGGTGAAGACGCACTGTTTATGGTAGATGCTTATCGTCTGGCGGAAAATGTAAAAGTGGTAGACTCGGCGGTCTATTGCTATGTGAACAATAGTGATTCGGTGACGAGAAATACTGATATCTCGGCTATCGAGGGTGTCGATAATTTATTGATAAAACTATACGAGCTATGTCTCGTGAATCCGGATTTAAACGAACTTTACAAGCAATCTGCAGTCAGGGAAGTCTTATCTTTGATTCGTAATCTTGCACGGTTTGAATCGAATCAGCTTTATATGCCTGTCTCTGATATGGTCTGCCAGCCGTATTTCAGCTATTTAATGGAAGGTTTTGCCTCTCACCGTTATTCACGCCGTTTAATCTCTGAAGTGAAAAATCGCATTACGATTCGTCTTCTTCTCGCGAGGCGTGTTATGGCTGCAATTGGCTTTACTAAGTTTGTTTATGGGGTATGTTAATTGACTTTGACTAATGTTGAAAGATCCTGGACTGAGATTAAACGGGTAAATGCGGGGGCTGTACTGTTCAGCTTCGCATTGGCTTTATTTTCAACTTCTTATTATATTGGATCAGTAAATGCTAACAATGTGTTTGGGATTTCTCTTGCAGTGCTTTCGCTGGTTTTTGAGTTATGTGCCTTAGCGTTTCTACTGTTGAAGCTTTTACTACAAAAGACTTCCCATGTAAAAGTGCTTGTTGGGTTGCTGTTGATTTTAATCTGCGTCGGGTCGCTGAAATCAAATAAAGCTCCTCAGATTATTTGGTTGGCTCTGCTTTGTCTATGTGCTGAAGACGTCCCTGAATCCTACATTTCTAGGCCTATTCTTGTATCTTCCGTCTTAACTCTATTGATGGTTGTTGGTCTTAATAGTGTCGGTGCCATTCCTTCTGTATTAATGTCGCGCGGTAGCAATTTTGTTCGAAATTCGATGGGTTTTGCCCATCCTAATAATTTTGGCCAGCTTTTGTTTATCGCCTATTCTGCTTCTATTTTTGAGCTGAAAGGCAGAAGTGGTCTTGTGGGTATCTTCTGCTTTGCAATTGCTTTTTTCGTAGCGGATTCAAAAACTTCTGCAGCAGGCATTTTCGTAATGGCCTTGTATTCGGTTATTTTATTCAGAAGTCCCCGTCCAAAACCATATGGGTCCCTTTTTACTTTTTTACCGCTTTTTCTGGCGATTGTTAGTATAGCCCTGCCTTTTATGTGGTCCCATGGTGTCAATACTTGGCTTGTCCAGCTTGATAATTTAATGACTAACCGGATTTTTTATTCCGCCTATTATTTTGAAAACTATCCTCTGACTGTTTTTGGTAATGACTTAACGGCCATAGTTTCGCTGCCGTCTGCAACGGGCGGTTATTTAATCCAAACAAGAGTCATGCTTGATAATGCTTATTGTCGATTACTTATTCAATATGGTTTGATCCCATTTACTGCGTTTGTTGCTTTCTATTGCGTAGCGATAAATAAAGCGCGTATTTCGGCCCATGTGACATTCATGGGCTTGGTCTTGTATTCCCTAATGGGGTTTGTTGAATGCGGAATGTTATATCCAGCATGTAATTTCTTTATGCTTATGGCGCTGCCCGCCTTTTCATATAAGGGGTCCTGTCAATCCGGGGTGCCATCAAAGGATGTTGTGGAGATGGCTAAATAATGGCAAAAATTAATACTACCAAGTCAGACATTTTGTGGAACTATGTAAGTACTGTTCTTTCAATGGGGAGCAGCTTCCTTCTTCTTCCGTTTCTGCTTGCTTACTTATCTAGCGCCGAACTTGGTCTCTGGTACACATTTGTTGCCATTGGTAATTTAACGCTGTTATTTGAATTTGGCTTCACACCAACTTTTGCGAGAAATATTGTCTATTGTCTTAGCGGTGCGCGTAGCATTAGCAAGAGCGGCTACGATTCATCTCAAGTTGGTGATTCTGTAGACTATGAGCTGCTTGGCAAATTGATTAAAACATCCCGGCTTGTTTACGCGTTAATTTCTTGCGTTGTCTTGATGCTTACCGCTACAGTTGGAACTGCCTACATTTCTTCAATTTCGAGTGCTATTGATCCCTTTTCTTGTTGGATTGCATGGTTAATTTTTTGTTTTGATGTGATTTTTTAATTTATTCATTTTTTCATTATACGACCTGCCTGAGAGGATTCGGGGATATCTCCGCTGAAAGCAGGGCAAAGTCTTATGGTCGCATTGGGCAGCTTGTGGTGTCTGCGCTTTTGCTGTTTATGGGTTTTGGCATTATTGGCGCTGCCATCGGTTATCTGTTTAATGACATTGTGCTGAGATTTTTTTGGCGGTCGCTTTCTGGAGGTTCACTCAGAGGCGATGAGAAAAGCAAACGACGCTTGTGCGGGTGTTTCTATTTCTGAAATAAAAGAAACGTTTATTTCAGTGGCTTATTTGGCGTGGAGGGACGGCGTTGTTCAACTTTGCTGCTATGCTTCCACTCAGTTGAGTTCACTGCTCTGCTCCTATTTTCTTGGCGTGGAGGTAAACTCTCAGTATTCATTAATTATTCAAGTTGGCGGTGCAATTTACGGGTTTGCCAGCGCCTACGTTCGATCTTTTATTCCGATGTTTCAATCTGCTTATGCTGGTGGTGAAGTTCAGACTGCACGAAAAATTATTGAAAAAAGTCTGTCTCTATATTGGATTTTAATTGTTGTATGCACAATCGGTGTCTGGTTTGTCGGCTTCCCAGTCTTGTTCCTAGTTAAGAAAGGGTTTTCCCCCGACGGGCTTCTTTATTTCGCCTTGGTTGTTTATCTTGCGGTTTGGAACCATCATTCATTGTGCTGTAATTACATTATCAGTACAAATGAAATCCCCTATCTTCCGGCTTATATAGTTTCGGCTATTGCGGGTTTTGTATTGTCGTATGCCTTAATTTCCTTTACTAACATGGGTGTCTGGGCGCTTGTGGTTGGTAATGGGGTTGCTCAGCTTACATATAATAATTGGAAATGGCCTATGTACCTTTCACGTAAATTTTCTTCCCATTATTTTGCGTTGATTAGAGCTGGTCTCATGCAGTGGTCCTGCGCATTGAAGAAATAAGTGTTAATCATTGTTTTAATGTGACTTATGATTTCGATCTCGTCGGGTATGTTGATGTAAATCCGCAGACGGCCAGCCGTCGAAAAGGGCAAAACTGTCCCTGTTCATGAATCCTGAATACCATAATACGGATTCTGGGAAAGGACGGTGACCGCTATGGAGATGCTGTCAGACGCGATGCTGGGTCCGTAGCGATGCCGAAGTTGGCGGACGGGATGGTGGACATCTAATCGCTGTTCATGCTGCTTGCCGTGCAGGTGGTTACCGCCATCATTGACGCTGAGGCCGACCAGCTCTGCGCCGATGGGGCCAACAATAGGAACGGCAACAGAGATCGCCTCGTGACATGCGTGGGTATGCTCAACCTGAGGGTCCCTCAACTCTGGACGGGCGTCTTCTTCCCCTAGGACGTCCTCGAGCGCCACCGGCGCATCGACCGTGCGCTCGTCGCGGCGGCGGCCGAGATGTGCGCTACCGGCATCAGCACCAGGAAGGTGCAGAGGATAGCTGAGAAGATGGGCATCGGGAGGCTCGGCAGGGGCCGTGTGAGTACAACCGCCGTTAGCCATGACGCTGAGATAGCCGACTTGGCGGAGGGTCGTTTGAGGTGCGCGCGATACCCTTAATCTGGCTCGACGCGACCTATGTCAAGTGCCGCCGCGAGGGCCGCGCGGCTTCGACCGCGGCTGTCATGGCGATAGACTGCGATGAGTCCGGCTGGAGGCGGGTGCTCGGCGTATCGGTGGTGGACACGGAGTCGCATGACTCGTGGCTCGGCTTCCTTCAGGCGCCGCGCGACCGCGGCGCCGCCGGCACCGAGCTCGTCGTATCCGATGCCCCCGGGGGCTGGTCAGGGCTATAGGCGACGTCTTCCAGGGGGCGGCCTGGCAGCGATGCGCGACTGCATGCGCGTGGCCGGCTTCTGGCAGCTGAGGCGCCGCGTGTGCCAGCATCGTCTCGTCGGTCTTCCGCGCCAGGGACGCCGCCACCGCCGTGGACAAGTACCACGCGGCGTGCGAGATGCTGGAGGGTTGCTGCCCGAGGGCGGCAAGGGTGCTCGAGGAGGTGAAGCCCAACGCGCTAGCGTACCTGGACTTTCCGCCGCCGCACTGGAAGCGCCTGCGCACCAACAACGTGCGAGAGTGCGCCAACAGGGAAATCAAGTGCCGCTCGCGCGTGGTGCAGGTATTCCCGTCGGAGAGTTCGCTGCTCAGGCTCGTGGGAGCCGTCATGTGCGACCAGGCCGAGACATGAGTCGGCTCGCGCTATTTCTCGGAGAGGAAGATGACCGAGATGCGCGACGCGGAGCTCCGGAGGGGCGCCTCGGGCTGTCATGACTGGGCCGAGCTGGGAGAGACTGCCAGGAAGATGGTCGAATCAAGCCTGGAGCTTGCCGACGGCGTGGAGACGGCCTAGGATATCGATAGATTCCGGTTCCTGGATACAGGGGCCAAAGTGTCCATTAGACCAACTATCGCGACACTACCCATGCTGCCTTCTTCCGCAGGAGCGACAATGTCAGCACTGGATACCAGCGTCTCTGTGGTGGTACTTTTCGTTCGCGGTACTCCCGATCATCTGAAACTAGTAGTTGCTAAGTCTTGCGACGAGCTCCTTGAAGGGGTTTGCTTGCCCAATATTGAACTGCCCCGTCCGCACGGACGCGTACTTAGAGGGATTGTTCTCAAGCCAGCTATTTATACAGTTAGTCAATAATTATTCCGTATATGAGAGCAGCTACCTCAGCGCCGGGGTGCCGTTGGGTTGGTAGAGCCAGACCTCGCTGCCCTCGGTCTTCTTGGCGCTGTGTGCGACGAGCGCCGGCCCCGACGCGGACGCGATGGCGTAGCCGCCCTCGCAGGCCGAGACGCGCCAGAGCTGCGAGGCGGAGCCGTCCGCCTTGGCCGGCACCGCCCGGTCGCCCGACTCGGTCAGCAGCGCGCCGCCCGAGGAGATCCTGTACAGGTCCGTCGCCACGTCCAGCTTGAAGGAGAGGGTGCCCGCGCCCGACGACAGCGAGCGCCCCGAGCCCGAGGCCGCGACGGTCATTCGGGAGTCGAGGGCGGACGCGATGCGGTAGGCGCCGTCGTCGACGGCGCGGGGCAGAGCCTCTATTTTGTATTCAGCTTTAAGTCGTACTTAGCGCTCCATTTTGTGTTCGACTTTTTTGTGATGTTAGATGCCGCTGTAAACTTAACTTTGGTGCCGTAGTCTTTCACCCTCGCATATTCATCGCATACGCAATGATCCCGTTCTGAATCCCCGAGATGCTCGGCGGGAACGACTGGTTATCAGCATCAATGGAAAAGCTCTCTTCCTTGGCGTCCAGATGCTGCTGAATGCGGTCGGCATATTTCTCGGTCCATTCATCGGCCTTACCATTTCGTAAAAAGGTAATTGTTAGACAGGTCGGTCGAGCGGTAGGCGTAGCCGGCCTTCTGGTAGCTAGCCGTGTGGTCGGAGTGGGCGATTGCCATGAGCTCGTCGGTCAGGCCAAAGTATAGATGGCGCTGGTCCAGATCCCCGTACCAGTTGTCGCTGGTGTCGTCCCAGGTTAGGTCCATCTGGCACCATTTGCCGTCGATCGTTACGGCGTTCCAGGTGTGGCCGTTGCCGGTGATGCGGCCGTTGGCGATGCCCGCTGCGTCAAGGAGCTTGGAGTAGATGCGCTGGTAGCTCTCGCAGGTGCCCTGGTGGCGCGTGAGGCCGCTTTCGGCCGAGCACCAGTTGAGGCTGTGGTCGTACTCCAGCTGGTCGAGCGTCCAGTCGTGGAGCCACAGCGCCATGTCGTATTCCGAGCCGTTTGTCTGTTGCCTGCACAGGTGCACGGCGTCGTTGACGATCTGCGTGACGCTTGGGCGGGCGGCGTCGTTTACGGTCACCTCCGCCGTGGTGCGCAGGTAGTAGATCCCCTTGTCGTTTTGGGGGTCGTTTCTGTTGTTGTCCATAAAGTAGAAGTAGATGCGGTAGGTGCCCGATGCCGTGAAGTCAAAGGTGAAGTCGTGGCCCGCGGTGGCCAGGCTGTAGTAGCTGGCCCATGCCGCGCGCGACGGGTCGCAGACGCTTTCCTGGCTACCGCCGTCCCAGTAGGTGGGCACGTCCATGCGCGCCTTGGCCTGGGACGAGCCGTTGGTCTGGGTTACGTGGAAGGTCGTCGCGGTGCCCGCGGGGGCGTCGTTCCACGAGACAGTGAAGGTGACGCCGTTTTGGGTTGCCGTGGCGGAGTGGGCGTAGGTGGTTTGTGACGTGGCGGAGATTGCGGCGGGCGTGGGGGTGGTACGGGCTCGGAGGGATGGGGCGGGGGTGGTGGTTGCGGCTGTGGTGCCGGGCGTTGAGGTGTCTGCGGCGTTGGCGTCCGCGGGGTCGGCCTGGCTGGTGCCGGTGGATGTTGCGGTGCTGTCCTCTACGGTATCTGCTGTCACATTTGTGTTGCTGCCGTCTTCAGCCTTGGCTGTGTCGCTGTTCGTGTCGGCGGCTTGCGCCTGCTGCTCGGCTGTTGCCCGAGGCTGCACGGCTTCCGCGATGGCTGCCATGGGCATCGTCGCGCTGACTATGGACGTGCACGCGATCGCACAGAGCAGGTAGTAAAGGGGTCGTTTCATAGCGGAGCCTCTCGGTGAGCAGCCAATAGGGTCCGAAGGCAGCTCCAGGCCAGCACTCCGCACATATTATGTTGGTCTTTATTTTACGGGAACCCCGGTCAACATCAGCGAACTTTCTGGGGAATGTTGGGGAGGGGGGGGATGGTTGGTTGCCCAGGTGACGTCGTGGATCGCGTTGGGTTGACTATGCCTGATGCGGCAAATCCAGCATGAGGCCGTCTCGCGCTTCTTCGAGACTCGCCACCGAGACCTTCCAGGAAAAGTCCGCTAGGCTGCTGCTTAGGTCAAGTTCTGCGTGGTCGTATTTTTCAATTTTGCAGCCCGGGTGATTCTCGTCTGGTAAAAGGCGACATTCGACCGGACGCGACCTGATGATTCGATACTCCTTCTGATATGCATACTTGGGCGTTTTGATAACGAGATTGTGCGGATGCCCCCAAAGATCTCGCGGATCAGTTTTGGCCCAGGGACGCCGTAGGAGATGGGACCGTGGGCGTAGATGCTTCCGCCTTCGGCAATGTGTCTGTCGGCGAGGCGCGCGAAGCTGGCGTACTGCACAATGCCGATCCATCCGTCCTCGCATCCGAACTCCTGGATCATGCGTTTCGGGATTTTCACAGTGTTGTTGACGATATCGTTCTCGCGGACCGTGTACATGCAGTAGATGGGCAGGGAAGTATATCTGTAGAGGCACACCCCGGGAGCCATGGACGCCTCGAGCGGATCGCCCTGCTCGCCAGGCAGGCCATGATAGTAGCCGGCCGCGTTCATGTAGAGGCGACCGTTTATCAAGTCGTCGACGTATGCCTCCCTGGGAGCGAATTTTAGAAGGTACTCGATGTCGTCTTTTGACATGGCGGATCCTTTCTTGGGTGGAGGTGCCCGGGTCACCTTGTGTGTGCCCCGTTTTCTCATTGCCAAGATAAGAGAAATTCTCAAAACCTTCGTGCCGGATTGACGTGGACCTGCGCCGCTTGGGTGTGCTGGCTCATTGGGACTCTGAGGCTTGTACAGCAAAGAACTCTGGGGGCTTTATTCCGACCTGCTGCGAAATGGTCTGCTAGTTGATCGGTTATAGTAACTCAGCTCGGCTTGACTCTGCGATGTTCACTTCCTTGTTTGCTTCAAGAGCAATTCGATACTGGTCTGCGTATCCGAATTCAAGGGATACGCATGTCGATGCATCGAGGTCGAAAATGTAATTGTATCCAGGGACCGAGACGATAACAGATACGAAGTGCCATGAGTGATCTCGGGATTCTTTTTTCATGTTGGAGAGCGCTTCGCGAAGCATTTCCTCGTCAGCAAGAATATTGGATCTGACAAACAACTCGTTTCTCCTAAAGAGTTCGTAGTCACCAGAGTCGAGTCTGTCCAGCTTTTTGCGAAGAGCTTCAATAATCGGCTCGAATGAATCCGTACCATTTGGACCAAACAGGACTCCTTTTTCGAAATGCGCTCCACATTGCTCAATAAGTTCGATTCGGCGTTTTTCCTGAGAAGAATCATTCTCGTATAGGAGTTTGGAATAGAGGGATTCTGCCTTTCTGCTGTCTTGCGATTGGGAAGCTGTTACCTCGATGCCTAGGGACTGCGCCCGATCGATCAGATCCGGTTTGTCGCTGTAAGCCAAATTGCCATATTTGTTGCTATCGATCAATTGCAGAACATGTCTTGCATAACACTCCCAGATATCGATTTTGGTCCTGCCAAGGATGGGCTTGACGTAGTTTTCGCTATCAATGGGGCTATGCATATGGCTCACTTCTGGTACTCGAATCTCGGGGTTAATGTCCGCCTTATTGTGCAATATTTTTTGTCCTCGCGGCGTCCTATCCTTTTAGAAAAACACTGACTGTTTGGAGGATAGCAATGGAAACAACCGCTGAAGAGTTTGATGAAAGCCGCAGGCTCTTACTGCAAATAGCTGAGGCTTATGCAAATCTTTTATATACGTATAAGACGCAGCTCGTTGCGGCAGACAGCGCCAACGGACTCAACAACCGTTTATCCGTAATGCAGACTGTTTTGACATCGGTTTCCGCTTGTGGCTTTGTAAGTATCTGGCTATCTGGAATGGAAATTGCGGCGCTGGTTGCCGCCGGGCTATCTGTCATCAGTCTAGCAATAACAATTTATCTTAAAGGGGCAAACTTGAGCGAGAGGGCAAATTGTCATGGCGCTACCGCAGATGCAATTTGGGTGATTCTTCAGGGGTATCTATCACTTCTTGCTGACAGCCGCTCATTTGATTTGGCGGAAATCAGATCTCGTCGCGATTCTTTTCAAAAGGAAGTTGCTTCAATTTACGCCAAAAAGCCCTATGACAAATCCCAAGGCTCTGTTAGACCAAAATTTGACACGATCGGCTGTTCGTCGAACCGGAAAATAATCGGGCTATCCCCGCCCATCGCGGTCCGCGCCCTCCCCGTCAGCCTTCCCCGAAGATCCCAGCCTGACGTCGAAGGGCAGGCCGCCC
>ENA-OQES01000357-OQES01000357.1-human-gut-metagenome-genome-assembly--contig:-NODE-357-length-19763-cov-3.255755_pt1 | contig 19763 bp, 22 predicted proteins | sample MGYA00242798_ERZ504641 | MGnify/ENA primary metagenome ERZ504641 (study PRJEB26092, sample SAMD00036327) | human gut metagenome | host: Homo sapiens | study: EMG produced TPA metagenomics assembly of... | reverse complement strand
CCACTATATGCATAATGCATGAAAAATAAGAGAAAATAAAGGGGAAATAAAGAGGATAAAATATGCAGAATAACATAATTGGTATAGAATTGAAATAACAACAACATGGTTATGGGATTTATACACTTTTTTATAATTGAATTTTAGACCTCTTGCGAATAGAAAATGGTGCTTAATTATTATATAATTTTACCAACAAAACACAACAAGGAGGAATGAAATAATGTTAAAAGTTGGAATGTTTACATCGGGATATCAGAGGAATCCGTTGGAGCATTGGTTTTATGGATGCTAAAGAGTACGGTTACGATTATATCGAGCTTTGGGGTGGGCGTCCACATGCATATGCACCGGATCTGAAAGCGGGAGATATTAATGAAGTTCGCCGATTAATTGAAAAGTATGAAATGCCGGTGCTTGGTTACACACCGGAGCATAATGCCTATCCTTACAATTATATGATTGGTTCAGAGGCTCAGAGAAGAGATGCTATTGATTATCTGAAACTGTCTCTTGAAATGGCAAAAGAGATGGGTGCGGAATTTGTACTTACAAGTCCTGCAAACGGCGGATATCTTGCTACATATGATCAGTTGTGGAGCAGATTAGAAAAAAAGTATTCAAGAGTTGGGAGATTATGCAGCAAAACTAGAAATCAAGCTAGTAGTTGAAGCTTTAACACCGTATGAATCTAATTTCTTTACAAGAGCAAATGATTTGGTGGAGCTATTTAGAAGAGTGGATAATCCATATGTAGTCGGCATGTGTGATATTGTTCCACCATTTGTACAGCATGAAAGTATTATGGCATATTTTGATAAACTCGGAAATAAGATGGATCATATGCATATTATTGATGGAGAAAATGGATCAGACACCCATCTGATACCAGGAGAGGGAAATATTCCAATTAAAGGAAATTGCTATATGAAATGAAACGAATAGGTTATGATAAAACTGCAACACTTGAATTGGTTACAATTATATTAACGAACCACGTTTTTATGCGAAACGTGCCATTGATAACATGCGTGAGCTAATGGCCGAGGCAGGAATCGTTTAAATGTGAAAGTGAATAAATGAAAAAGTAATAGATTATTTAAGAAGTTGTGATAGCGAAGATAGATAGCTGTTTACAATATAAAAGCATCGAAGATAATAGGTAAATTCAAAAAAAGAAAAGTCGTGCACAAGAGCTTTTGTATTTTATGATTTCCTGCAATCAAAGGAGAGATTTTTATGTCTGAAAACAAAACGAACTTGCTCGTAAACTTGGACTTGGCGCTGTTATTGCACTTGGCGTTGGTACTACAGTAGGCTCTGGTACTTTTTTCATCTTTATCTGAGGTAGCAAATGCTGCCGGTAGTAGCTTGTTTCTGGTATTAGCATACATTATAGGGGGATTGCTTCAGATTCCATCAAACTTTGTATATTCGGAATTAGCATCTGCCTATCCAGAGGATGGTGGACAATATGTTTACTTCCGTGAAGCAGGATCTCGACCACTCGCATTCTTGTGTGGATGGATCAGCTTTTGGGCAACTGACCCACCGTCAATTTCAATCATGGCTTTAGCAATTGTGAATTATCTTGCATTTTTTGTTCCGATTCATGGTTTGGTATTAAAGCTGGTTGCTGTAGTATTTGTATTAATTTTCATGGGAGTACATATACGTTCGGTAGAAGGCGGTGGAAAATTCCAGACAATTATTACAGCTCTTAAAATTTTACCATTTGCATTGGTTATTGGTATTGGTTTATTCAATCTTCAGGGGGATATTTTATTATCTTCTGCACCTTTGAAAGGATATGCAACAGGTGGAATTGCTGCGCTAATCGCAGGTGTAGCTACAACAACATGGTCATATGATGGTATGGGAGCTGCTTGTTATATGTCAGGCGAAATTAAAAATCCGAAAAAGAATATGCCTTTGGGTCTTATTCTTACAGCAGTTATTGTACTAGCTCTTTATGCAGGATTAACATTTGTAGCTTCTGGAATTCTTTCTATTGATGAAATGGCTACATCTGATGCTCCAATCGCATTGTTGGCATCTAAGCTTCCAGGAATTGGACAGTATGCAGGTACAATTGTTGCAATTATGGCAATTATTGTTGTAATTGGTTCATTATCATCTTGTATTATGTTCCAGCCACGTATCGAGTATGCTATGGCGAAAGATAATTTATTCTTTAAATCTTTTGCAAAAGTTCATCCAAAATACGAAACTCCTTATTTTTCAATTATCGTACAGTGTGCGGTTGCAATCGTATTAATTTTTGCTTCAAACTTGTCAGCATTGCTAGGATACTTTACAATGGTAGCATTATTAAAGAATGTGCTTACATTCGGTACAATCTTTGTGCTTCGAAAAAAATGGCAAAGAACATGGATACGATCCATCTTATAAATGCCCAGGTGGTCCAATTATGCCTCTTATTGCAATTATTATGACAGGTACACTTATTTGGGGCCAGCTTACATATGCGCCAATGCAGAGCTTAATTTGTGCGTTTGTGGCAGTAGCTACAGGACTTCCAGTATTCTATTATTGGGATAGATAAAAAATGAAAAAAGAAAGTGCATAAGCATTAGCTTAATATGTTGAGAAGGTGAGAACTGTATGGAGAAAATGAAAAAAAATTCGTCCGCAAGATATGGCGATGGAGCAGATTCAATGGTATATACAAGAAAACCAACTAAAACCACATACACAGCTTCCGAGCGAACGGGAGTTGTGTACAATGTGGCAAATGAATCGTTCCACTCTCCATACAGCTATTCAACAACTAATTGAAGAAAGAAAACTATATAGTGTAAAAGGATCTGGAACCTTTGTGGCACCTCCGAGATTAGTTAGGAATATAAAGGGAATTCAGTCTACTTCGGAAGCAATGAGAAAAACAGGGTACTTTCTTTGGACAGAAGTATTAATCTCTAGAATTGAGACGTGTGATGGATATGTTGCGAGAAAACTTCAGATAAAAGAGGGAGATAAAGTATTTCATTTATATCGCTTGCGGATTAGAAACAATGTTCCTTTGATGATTGAGAATAGTTACATTAATTACGAACAGTGTGAAGGTTTGGAAGCTCACAATTTTGCAGAAGAATCTTTATATAAAGTTCTAAGGGATTTAGGCATATTGTTGACTAAAGGGACGGAGAAAGTAGAAATTACATTTGCCACAGAAGAAGAAGCTAAATTGTTGAAGGTAGAAGAAGGACAATACTTGTACTATCAGTCAGGTGTTGTAAACGACGATAGAGGAGTAGGTATTGAGTTTTTTGAGGATTATGGCGAGACCAGATCAGGTACAATTATACGAATGTTCTAACAAGGCGAGACACCAGATAAAAAAGGAGTGATATCGTATGAGATTAGCGGCAGTTGGAAGTAACTGTATTGATTATTATAACAATATAGATGGTGGAAAAGCATTTCCGGGGGGAGGCCCGGTAAATATGGCAGTTTATACACTCCGTTTAGGAGGAGAGGCTGCATATATTGGACCAGTAGGTGATGACGTCTACGGACAGATTATGATAGAAACTATCAAAGCGAAAGGCGTTGACACTTCGCATTTGCGTGTAGCAAAAAGGAAAGACAGCCGTTACCCAGGTTGAATTGATAGATGGCGAAAGAGTATTTGGAGATTACGACGAAGGCGTATTGGAAAAATATAAATTAACAGATGAAGATATTGATTATATCAAAAATTTTGATGTTGTAATTTGTGATGTTTGGGGCAAAGTAGAAGGACAGTTTAAAGAGTTGAAAGTAAAAAGGAATTGTTACTGCCTTTGATTGTGCGACAAGCCCAGATTCAGAGGAAAGTGTAAAAGCGATACCATATACAGATTATCTCTTTTATTCTGTGGATACAGGAGATACTAAAGAGGTAAGAGAACAAATGGAAAGAATTCAAAAACAGGGACCTAAGCTTGTCATTTGTATGATGGGAGAAGAAGGCAGTTTGTGTTATGATGGTGAAAGATATCATCGTTTTGGAATCGTTCCTTGTGATCATCTTGTAGATAGTATGGGAGCTGGAGATAGTTATATTGCTGGATTTTTAACAGGAATTGTAGATGGACTTTCTATAGAAGGGGCAATGGAAAAAGGTGCAGCAAATGCAACAGAAACATTAAAGTATTTTGGAGCATGGTAACTAAAAAATAAGGAGCCGAAATATGAAAACTGCCTGTAAAAGAATGATCACTCAGCAAGTGAGTGAGATTTTAAGAATAGAAATAGAAGATGGTGATTTATATCCTGGTACAAAAATACCTACTGATACAGAATTGGCTGAAATGTTTGGTGTTCAGAAGCAAATCGTGAGAACAGCCATAGAAGTCTTGGTCAAAGAAGGATTGTTGAAATATATTTCTGATAAAGAAGTATACGTTTTAGGACATAAAATCGAACGAAACATGGAGAAGTTAGAAGGCTTTACGCAGACGATAGTAGATAGGAATATGAAACCATCTTTTAGAATTGTGTCTAAGTATCTAAGAATGGCAGGAAATTTGTATGGAAACATGTTCGGCATTAAACCAGAAGATCCTATTTTTTATATTAAGCGCATGTGTTATGCTGACGGAGATTCGATTTCTTTAGAGGAATTATATATACCGCATTATTTAATTCCCAAAATGGAGGGGATTGATTTATCGGTGTTTTCTGTGTATGAAGTATATGAAATGTATGGGATTCATTTAGCGGAAGCAGAGCAGACATTGGATTTGGTTCGTCCTAGTTTGAATGATGCAAAACTGTTGGGAATAGATGCAGGAACACCCGTGATGTTGTTTCAAAGTCTTACGTATGATACGGATGGAAGGGCAATCGAATTCAATCGCAATTATGTGCGTGGTGATAAATGTAACTTTAATGTACAATTTTCAGATAAAAGGTAAAATTAAAATAATGGGATTATTTACAGGAAATTTTTATTCCAAAAATTTTAAGAATGACAACACAGATTAATGTTATTTTCCCGGATGTTTCTAATGATGTAACACCTCTTTATGAGGGAACACCGAAGGTTCTTTATTTACTTCATGGACTGTCAGGAAATAGTGCTGAATGGACACGATTTTCTAAAATTGAATATTATGCAAAAAAAATATAATTTCATAATAATTATGCCTGAAGTTCAACGTAGTTTTTACACAACAGGAAAAGTTGGAATTGATTATTTCCATTATGTTGCAGATGAACTTCCAGCTATTTGTGGGAAATGGTTTCATTTGGATCAAAGACGAGAAAATACATTTATAGCTGGAGAGAGTATGGGTGGATATGGTGCAGTGAAGATTGCATTGAATAGACCAGAGAAGTATGAAGCTGTGGCAAGTTTATCAGGAGTACTCGATTATGTAGGATTTACGGAGATGGTACTTGCCGGAAATTGGGAAGATATGTCGCCACAAGAAATACAGAGTTTTCATGGAGAAGCAGGAAAACCAGAAGAGTGGGAAAATCCACTGTTTTTGGTAGAGAAACTTGCTAAAGACGAAAATCGTCCAAGGTTAATTCAATTTTGTGGTACAGAAGACTTCTTATATGAAAATAATCAGAAATTTAGAAAAGTCGCTGAAAGTAATGGTTATGGTCATGTTTATATGGAAGGACCAGGGGATCATGAGTGGCCTTATTGGGATAAAATGATTCAACGTGCTATACAATTTTTCTTAAATTTAGATTTGCAGACAACGAAATTGTATTAAAAAGAAAGTAGTGAAAGGAGATATCAACTATGAAATATGAAGCAAAAGCGTGGAAAGAAACAGAAGGAGCTTGTTTGCGTAATTTTAACGAGCAAGCACAGATTGATAGTGTGAATGGAGCACTTGCTCTTCGTCCGCAGATTGAAAAAATTATTGATCAAATCTGGGAAGAAGGATTTGATGGAATCTATTTTATTGGTATTGGAGGTACTTATGCTTCCAGTATGCAGGTGGAAGTATATATGCGTGGCCGTTCAAAGCTTCCAGTATTTGTTGAAAATGCAGCTGAGTTTTTGACTACAGGAAACAAAAAATTTACAAATAAATCTGTAGTAATTATATCTTCAGTATCTGGAAATACAAAAGAAATGGTTGAATTAGTGGACAGAGTACATGAAAAAGGTGCAAAAGTATTTTCATTCATCGATAATCCAGGTACTACTCTCACACAGCCTGACAAGCAAGATTATCTGATTGTTTATCCAATGAATGAGCAGTTGAAATTTTATATGGTTGCAAATTACTTGATGTATAAAAATGGTGAATTTGATGATTATGACCGTTATAATAAAGAGATGGAAGCTAATCTTGCGGATGTATTAGCTCAGGTTGAGAAAGATTCCGATGAGTGGGCATATGAGTATGCAAAAATAAGGTGGCATTTTGGAAAGAACATAAAGATCTTCCTCATTACTTTATTGGATCAGGAAATCAGTATGGGGCAACCTATTCCTATGCTATGTGCTATTGGGAGGAGCAGATGTGGATCCGTACAAAATCTATTAGCTGTCAAGAATTTTTCCACGGAATGCAGGAGATTATCGTTGAAGATACACCAGTTACTCTGTTTATGGGAGAGGATGAACAACGACCATTAGCTGAGCGTGTTGCAAAATTTCTTCCACGTGTAAATGCAAACTATACTATTATTGATACAAAAGAACATGAATTAAAAGGAATTAGTCCAGAATTTAGAGGAACAATTTCTCATTTGGTAATGCATGGTGTTAATAATCGTGTAGATGCATATATGGAGCTGTTTTTAAGACATCCACTTTCTATTCGTAGATATTATCGTCAGTTTGATTATTAAGAATTAGATTTTTAAAAGATATTGGTAGAATGAGTGCTGTTACACTAAGTAATTGTACAGAGACTCTTTGCTATGTAAATAGTCAGGTGAAAAGGTTAATTGAACTATTTCACCTGACTATTTTTAGAAATATAAAATCTGGCGGGCGAAACTCAGGTCATTGCTCAGTAACCACGAAATAAATGAAGATGATTAATCGGAATGGTGATAAGCTGTTGATGACATTAGCGGAAAATATAGAGCGACAATAAAGTGTATATAAAAATTTGCAAGGGGCTGTCGCTTTAACGATGATATGCTCCCTTCTAGGTAGACAAGTGAAATAATAAAAACTTGTCACTTAGGAGGGAGCATATTTTATGTCTAAAAGAAAAGTATCTGTTGAGGATAAGACATATGCTGTAAATCTATATCTGGATGGAAAAGAAAGCCAACGGCGAATTGCCGATATGTTTGATGTAAGTCTTGCATCTGTCCAACAATGGATTCGAAACTATGAATCTATGGGAGTAAATGCATTCACATTGAAAGGAAATAAAAAATATTCCAAAGAATTGAAACAACAAGCAGTCTTAGATTATTTAGCAGGCCATGGTTCTCAAAATGATATTTGCAAAAAATACGGGATCCGTTCAAAAGGTAAGTTACAAACTTGGATAAAGAAGTATAATGGTCATGTAGAATTAAAATCTTCTGGAACAGGAGGAAGCATTGTCATGACCAAAGGAAGAAAAACCACTTTTGAAGAACGGGTTGAAATAGTACAGTATTGTATCGCACATGATCGTAATTATGCCCAAACAGCAGAACAATACCAGGTGTCCTATCAACAGGCTCGCAATTATATAGTCAAATATGAAGCTGGTGGAGTGGAAGCTTTAAGAGATAACCGTGGCAAACGAAAACGTCCCGATGAAATGAGTGAATTAGAAAAGCTGCGTGCTGAAGTTAAAATTTTAAAAGCAGAGAAAGAACGTGCTGAAATGGAGGCATCTTTTTTAAAAAAACTCGAAGAAATAGAGAGGAGGCGGGGCTAAGCCTGATCCGTCATGAACATATATATCAAGCAATCAAAGAAGAACATGAAGATCATAATTATTCAGTTGCTGCACTTTGTAAACTTGGTAATGTTTCTAGAGCAGCTTATTATAAATGGCTACACAGAGAAATTCCTAAAAGTGAGCAAAAGAATAGGCTTATTGCTGACGAGATAGAAAAGATTCATACAGACTCACCGGATAAAGGCTATCGAAGAATCAGAGATGATTTGGAACGATATCATGGTATTGATGTAAACGATAAACGTGTACTACGCATTTGCCGTAAACTTAATATAAAATCAACTGTCAAGTATTCTAACAACGGATGCACAAGACAGGCTGCAAACCCTCAGTATATAGCGGAAAACATACTTAATCGGGAGTTCACTGCCAAAGCACCAAATGAAAAATGGCTCACTGATGTGACAGAATTCCATTATTATATTGGAATGGAAAAGCATAAAGTTTATCTAAGTGCAATACTGGATCTATATGATAGACGGATTGTTTCGTATGTTATTCGTGATAAGAACAACAATGCTTTGGTGTTTGATACGATAGACAATGCTTTACTTGGAAATCCTGGTGTGCAGCCACTGTTTCACAGTGACAGGGGGTTCCAATATACGAACAGGACATTTCATACAAAACTTGTAAATGCTGGAATAATACAAAGCATGTCGCGAGTTGCTAAATGTATCGACAATGGACCAATGGAAGGGTTTTGGGGAATTCTGAAGAGAGAGCGATACTATGGAAAACGATTCACTGATAGAAGTACTCTCGTAAAAATGATCGAAGATTATATAGATTACTACAACAACAAACGTTTGCAAAGGAATCTTGGAATTTTAACACCAATGGAAAAACCATGAAATTTACTTGCAAGCTGCATAAAAACTGCCAGCAGATAAATTTCTGCTGGTAGGAAAAATTTATATTTTTTCAATTGTCTACTTGACGGGGAGCAGTTCACGATTTCTAAATCGTGAAGCGGCAGCCCCATCCTTTCTGTGTTATTTTCCAGAAAGACAATTTGTACTTTTAGGACAATAGTTGAAGTTCGTGGATGTTGTATGTCAAGTATTGAATTTTACAGCTTTTTACATATAATAAAAGGAAACAATATGAAAACAAACCATATAATGGGCTGTTTTCATAAACAAGTAGTGAATGTAGATTACGAATGTCCGTTTCATTAAAGGAAGGAGTAAGATGAAGAAATTAAAAAACAATGGAATAAGGTAACGGTACTTTTGCTGACATTTGGGATAGTTTTCGGATTATTTGGGGCAATGCCGGTACAGGCGCAGGATGGAACTGCATCTGGAAGTACAATTTTTGATGTGAAAATCGTACATACCAATGATATTCATGCACGGGTAGAGGAAGATGATTACAATCAGGTGATCGGAATGGATCGACTGAGTGGAATTGCACAGACATTTACGGAAGGAGCGGACGGTTCGCTGATGCTGGATTCCGGAGATACCTTTCATGGACAACCGATTGCAACACTGGTAAAGGGAGAATCGGTGGCAAAACTGATGAAAGCCTGTGGATATGATGCAATGACCACAGGAAACCATGACTGGAGTTATGGCAAAGATCGTTTAAAAGAGCTTGGTGGAATTGCTAATGTCAAAATTTTATCCGGTAACATCAAAAATGCAGATGGGACATCCTTTTTTGATACGGATGAACTTGTAAAAGAGATTACAAAAATGGAAAACACTGAAGATCGGTGTGTTTGGTGTAAGTGATCCGGAGATGAAAAATAAGACAACACCATCTAATGTGGAGGGATTGGACTTTCAGGATGCAGTAGCTTATGCAAAGAGGGAAGCTGCTACTTTAAAGGCAGAAGGGTGTGATGTGGTGATCGCATTGTCCCATACGCTTGATCCAAAGAATGTGGCTGCACAGGTGGACGGTGTCGATTTGTGGCTGTGTGGACATGAACATATTGAACTCAGTGAATCTGTGACGACACCGGACGGTTCAAAAACCTATGTATCGGAAAGTGGACATTATTTAAATAGTGTGGGGCTGATCGATCTGAACTGTACTATGGATGAGGATGGAAGTGTGCATGTGGATTATGAGAAAACATCTGTCGATTATGAAGCAGCACAGAACTATCCGAAGGATGCTTCCGTGACAGATGTATTGGATACGATCAAAGCAGAAAACGAGACAGCACTGAATCGTGTCATCGGTACTTCACCGGTGGAATTGGACGGTGTCTGGGAACATATCCGTATCGGACAGACAAATCTTGGAAATGTCATAACTGATGCGTACCTGCTTGCCACAGGGGCTGATATAGCCTTTGAAAATGCTGGCGGAATCCGTGCTTCTATCGCTGCCGGAACGGTAACGTATGGAGATGTTATTAATGTCAGTCCTTATGGAAATTATGTAGTGACAAAGAAGCTGACTGGTGCACAGATAAAGGAAATGTTGGAGAGCAGTCTTACTATTCAGAAAAACTGTATTGTTGCAAACGACAGTGGTGAATGGGATGCATGGCCAAATGACAGCGGAAGTTATCTGCAGGTTGGTGGAATTGTCGTCCGTTTTGATCCGGCGCAGCCGGCGGGTGCCCGTGTGCTTTCTGTGCAAAAAGATGGGCAGGAGTTGGATGATACAAAAGAGTATACCGTAGCAGTTAATAATTATCTTGCTGGTTCTGACAGCTATCCACAGCTTGCCAATGCAGCGGAGATCGGAGAATATTCCTGTTGCGAAGAGCTGTTGATTCAATTTTTGAACAGGGTTCCGATGCAGTTACTGCAAGTGCAGCGAAGCAGAATATGATTCAGACAACCAAAGAGACAGTCGAACCGGAACATCCATCTGTGCCTGTCACACCGTCTGTACCGGAGCAGCCATCGAAAGAACAGACGGAAGCTGTGAAAACAGAGGTGAAAAAAGAACAGGCAAGTGGAACAAAAACTTCAGTAAAAAGTCCGAAAACAGCGGATAGTAATGAACTGTTCTGCTGGATGATACTACTGTTGCTCAGTGGCGGAGCAGGAAGTATCTGCCTGGTTCAGGAAAATAAAAGATAATTTAAGATGAAGACACCAGAAAAGCAGGAAATACATTACATCTGCCTTTTAAGAACGGGTCAAAAAGTGCGGAAGCCCTTTAAAAAATCAAGGACTTTCCGCTGCTTTTTGTTTATAAATGTTTTCTATGATATTTTTTATTGTTTGCTTAACTGGGAGCAGTTTTATTTTTGGTTTTCTGCCTGATATTTCTTGTATTCTTCTACAGGCATATCCAGGCCGGTATATAATTTATAAGCCGCAACGCCCTGCCAGAGAAGCATACCTTTTCCACCGATCGTTTTTGCACAACCGGCTTCTTTTGCTTCCCGAAGAAGTTTTGTTTCTTCCGGATTATATACAACATCACATACAATCAGATCGGAACGAAATACAGATTTGTCTGTGATTGGAGAACGATCTTCATGAGGTTTCATACCTACCAGTGTTCCATTTACCAGAATATCTGCTTTTTCAATTCTTCTTTCAGATTTTCCCGGATCATCCAGACAGAATACCTGAACATTACAATCTGGTACTTCGTTTTTCAGTTTAGCAGCTGTGCCTTTTGCGCGATCAAGAAATGGATCGTCTGGATTGAAGATAGAAATGGATGTTGCTCCATCAAGTGCACACTGTACCTGGATGGCTGTTGCAGCTCCTCCTGCACCTAAAATCACCAGTTTCTTTCCTTTTACATCTACGCCATGGTCTCTTAGATTTTCCACAAAACCGATACCATCTGTCATGTGTCCGATCAGTTTTCCGTTTTCATTAACAATTGTATTCACTGCACCGATAATTCTTGCAGCAGGTGATAACTCATCCATGTTTTGAGCTGCTGCCGTTTTACATGGCATAGTTACATTGCACCCTCTCATTTTGAACAGACGCATTGCATCCAATGCTGCCGGTACCTGATCTTCCTTGATGTCAAAAGCCATGTAGCTGTAGTCCAAATTATGATAACGGAAGCAGAAGTTATACATATCAGGAGATCCTGAATGTCCTACTGGACTTCCAATCAATGCTAATAAACCTGTTGTTCCTTTAATTCGCTGTTCCATTTTTTGCCTCCTGTTCTGGGTCTGAATCTTAGATGCGACTTCATAAGCTGTTTTTAATTTATTATCCATCTGACGTAGTCTGAGAATTAGTTCTTCGCAGATCTGCAATTCATCTTTTCCGTCTGTTTCAATAATAATATCCGCTGCTGCTTCATATTTTTCTCTTCGTTTCTCCATAAGATCGGCAATAAACGGAACTGTTTTGTTATTTTCAATCAGCGGGCGGTCATGGCTGTCTTTGACACGATCCAGAATAGTTTCTGGTTTGGCAGTCAGAAGAACTACACGTCCGTTTTTTCCTTCATCTCAACGACATTACATTCTCTCATTGGAGTTCCACCGCCGCAGGAAATCACGACATTCGTTTTGGACTGCATTTCGATAAGAAGGTTGGTTTCCAGGTTACGGAAATACTGTTCGCCATATACTTCAAAAACTATCGGAAATAGTCATACCTTCTCTTTCAGCTATGATCTGATCCATCTCGATTACTTCCATTGCAAAGGAGTTTTCAAAAACTCTGAGATGGTACTTTTACCGGTTCCCATGAATCCAATAAGCACAATATTATAGTTAAACAATTTTCTGGACTGGATTCTTTTACTGTTCATTGTGATGCTTCCAAATACATCTTCTACTTCAGCTTTATGACGTTTCTCTTCCATTCTTTTTCCAGCCATTCTTCTGTCTGGCTTCTTGTTCCGGCTGTAAGATTGGAAGATCATTGGCCTCCTTATAAGCCATGATATCTTCTACAATACGATTACGCATAAGCAGCGCGTCCAGAATGATTTCATCACACTGGCCAAGACTTTCTCTTAATATTTCTAACTGACTCATTTTATCACCATTCCTATCTGATTATCATTTTTAATATTATAACAGCTGTTTTTGTATACGACAATACAATTTAGCGAATTTTCTGCTTTTAAATCGCTAAAGTTTTTTGCAATAGCAAATACTTTTCTTTACAGTTATTTCACAAAATGTTATGATGCAAAGAAAAAAGCTTAAATCATACACTTTTTTGATGAAAACAAAACACTGCAAAAAGGAGAGAAAACGATGTTAAAACGACTGATAGATACGACGGCCAGAGAATTAACTTCCTATAATAAGGCAGAACTTCTGACTGCTATTTCAGACAGTGAAGGAAGAACGCTCGCAGCAGAGACAATAGGAACAGTAACTCCGATGTTAGTAAATATCACTAACGCAGAGTTTGTAGCATCTCTGGGAGCAGATCTGATCATGCTGAATATTTTTGATGTAAACGATCCGATAATTCAGGGACTGCCGCAGACATCACCAGAAGATACGATTCGTGAGGTGAAGCGTCTTACCGGAAGAATGGTTGCGATTAATCTGGAGCCGGCTGTGATAAAAGATGGGCAGGAAGAATCTGTATGGAATCTGACAACCGGCCGTCAGGCTACGGTAGAGAATGCAAGAAAAGCTGCAGACATGGGCGTAGATATGATTGTTCTGACAGGAAATCCGGGAGTTGGCGTAGATAATGAAGCAATTATACAGGCCCTTTCCAGATTAAAAGAAGCAGTTGGAGACAGAGTGATTTTGACAGCCGGGAAAATGCATGCATCAGGAATTATTTCTGAAGCAGGAGAAAAGATCCTCACAGAAAAGGATGTGGAGGCGTTTGTCGATGCAGGCGCGGATGTGATCCTGCTACCGGCTCCGGGAACAGTTCCGGGAATCACAATGGAATATGCGGGAAATCTTATAAGAAAAGCGCATGAAAAAGGTGCGTTGGCAATGACAACGATTGGAACATCTCAGGAAGGTGCAGATGAAGCTACAGTTCGTCAGATTGCTCTCATGTGTAAGATGGCTGGTGCAGATATCCATCATATTGGGGATAGTGGATATATGGGGATGGCATTGCCGGAGAATATCACAGCTTATAGCGTGGCGATAAGGGGGAAACGTCACACCTACCGCAGGATGGCCATGTCGCTTTTGCGATAGATAGAAAATCGCTGCAGAAGGAAAAGAGTAGAGTAATATTTTTGAAAGATAAATAAATCAAATTATGTCAGAATGTGTTGACGTGTAATCATAACGACGGTACAATCATTGTAGATATTGAGAGGATACTAAGGAGGAAAGATCTGGCAGTATTTTACTGTTGTTCCGGAATTCAGATCTACAGGAATCAAGGATGGAAAACGTGCTTTTGAGTGGTCTTGTATCGTTCGCGCAGTATGCTCTATTGACGTTATGACAGCGACTGTTGCTGAGATTCCGCACGAATTAATGGTTCATATTACAGAACGTATTACACATGAAGTTCCGGGAATCAACCGTGTACTTTATGATTTCACACCAAAGCCGACAGGAACAGTGGAATTTGAATAATATTCGCAGCATCTATATAACAAGAAAGAGAAGCATCATATGAGACATACATTTACATTAGCTAATGGAGTGGAAATCCCAGCAGTGGGGTTTGGGACCTATAAAGCCGTAGACAATACCGATGAAGCAATTATAAGTGAAGCAATCCGACATGGGTATCGCCATCTTGATACGGCAGCCTTTTATTTCAATGAAGAAGCAGTAGGAAAAGCTGTACGCGAGAGTGGAATTCCAAGAGAAGAATTTTCCTGACATCAAAGGTATGGAAAGATCATCTTGGATATGATTCAACTTTGCAGGAGTTCGAAAGCACTTGTAAAAGATTAGGTACAGATTACCTGGATCTCTATCTGATTCATTGGCCAAGACCTTCTGATCTGAATGCAGAGTGGAGAGATTTGGATGTGGAGACATGGAAGGCATTGGAGGATCTCTATAAGTCGAAAAAGGTACGGGCAATCGGTGTCAGCAATTTTCTGCCACATCATTTGAACAATCTGTTAGAGCGGACAAGCATTACTCCTATGGTGAATCAGTTAGAATTCCATCCGGGATATATGCAGAAGGCTGCAGTTGATTTCTGTAAGCAGATGGGGATTCAGGTAGAGGCATGGAGTCCAATCGGTCGAGCCAGAGTTCTCAAGGAGCCACTTCTTATGGAACTTGCAGAAAAATATCAGGTATCTGTCGCACAGATCTGTATCAGATTTGCTCTGCAGTGCGGTGTGTTACCGTTGCCAAAATCCTCTTCCAGTGAGAGAATGCATCAGAATCTGGATGTTTTCGGATTTGACATAGAGGAAAATGATATGTATCAGTTGATGACTTTACCGCAGATCGGATGGTCGGGAGAACATCCGGATCGGGAGCGGGTAAGATTTTAATTCAAAGAAAATAAAGCTATTGAAAATGACAGCCCCCTAAAAAGAGGTGTCATTTTCTTATAAGAGCCTTTTTATAGAAGAGAAGTAGTCTTTTATACAACTTCTATCATAATCTAAATGTTTGATTGCTGTTCACACGGGAGTGAACAGTAACAATGTCTGCTCATAATTTATTTCTTATTTTTGATCTGGCCATATTTGTAGAGAGCAACCATAGCATTTACGGCTTGTTCAGCAGTCGGATAAGCTGGGATTCCATGATCTCTCAACTTCATGATAGCTTCCTGACATTCTTCACCACCCTGGCATTCCATAATGAATGGTTTTCCAAGATGCTTATATGTCTCGTAAATATCGATAACCAGATTTGTTACAGCCGGAACATCTGTTACTGCTGTCGGACAGATGGATCCAAGTATTCCATGCACATTCGGGTCACGCATTACCTGTGTAAATGCACCTTTATACTGAACAGGTGAAGCTGTTCCGGAAATATCAACAGGATTAAGCGGAGAACCAAACATTGGCATATATGCACGGATTCTTCCAGCTAGATTAGGAGAAATCTCTGCCAGTTCATGCATTGGCATTCCCCGACGTTCAAAGTGATCACAGCTGAGAAGACCTGAACCACCACCGTTGGTAATCATAACGATATTGTCACCTTTTGGTGCCGGTTGCATTCCTAATGCCATGGAAATATCAAGGAATTCCTGCCATGTGGTCGCACGGATAGCTCCAGCCTTTTCAAAAATATCATCATAAAATGCATCATTTGTTCCTTTGATTTTCAGAAGCAGTATGTGCAAATGCTGCTTTTTCACCAATCTTTGAACCACCGACTTTTATTGTTACGATTGGTTTATCAACACTGCGGCAAGCTTCAATAAATGCATCAGGACTATCCAGTCCTTCAATATAAATTGCAAGACATTTACTGTTTTCATCTCTTCCAGCGTAGGATATAAACTCACAGAAATCAACGTCAGCTTTATTTCCAAGTCCTACGAAGAAGCTCATTCCAAAATGATCTTTCTGTGAGGTTCCAAGTGCCGCAAGCAAGTTGGCACCTGACTGAGAAATCATTGCTACAGGACCTTTGATTGGAAGATAAGGGATAAATCCGCAGTTGAAATTAAGGTATGGACTTCCCATTCCTACAAGGTTTGGTCCGATCAGAGGCAGCTCATGATCACGACAATATTGAGTGAGTTCATCCTGCAGTGTTCCACGTCCGATTTCTTTAAATGCACTTGTGGCAATAACAACAATCTTAACTTTCTTTTCAACACAATCTTCCAAAACAGATTTAACAATGTGTGCAGGTACAGCAAGAAAAGCAAGATCGATTTCATCAGGAATATCCTTTACAGTCTTATAAGCTGTAAATCCGGCAACTTTATCTGCTCTTGGATTTACAGGATAAATCTTTCCTTTATATCCCCATGTTAAAAGGCCATCAACAACTTTATAGCCGACTTTTGTAGAATAACGGCTGGCTCCGACTACGGCAATCGTTTTTCGGATTTAATGCATATTGAAGTTTATCAACAACATATTCTCTTGGATGTTTTACGATCATATTATTTCACCTCCTCTGAGTCAGTTGAGAAACGACATTTTACGGAACCGGATTCCAGTCTGTTCTGTAAAAACGTCATCCGTCATAACGCATTCTTCCCAATATCCGTTATCATCATCAAGACGGGCTACCCAACGTCTGAACTGTCTCTTTGAATTTGCTACTTTTACTTCTTCAATTTCAGCATATCCTTCTAACATTGTTCTGATTGCTTCTACGTCATTTACTTCGGTATAAACAGTCAGCATGCAATCGTAGAAAGAGTCACCGAACTGAAGAATATCTACGAATTCCGGCATAAGTGAGAATTCATCTACAATTTCTGCTTTCCTGTAACTTGGAACGTTCTGGAACATACGAACCAGGTACATATGCATTGACATTCCGAGTGCACGGTAATTAATATAAATCATTGGAAGCATAAATTTTCGTTCATCAACACACATTACAATGTCTTTTTTCATTTGTTTGCCATCCAGACCAGATAACTTCTCCAACATATCAAAATCAAACATATCTGCGATGGATTTTGTGCTGTTAAGAGCTTCAATAATGGCAAAATCTTTTTTATCTATTTTGTTCTGAACTTTAAGGAATTTCTTCCGTTGTTCTTCTCCAAAAATAAATTTTCTGTATCTGTCTTCCGGAACATCCCACTGGTTTACCAATGATTCTCTGACATCTGCTCTGATCGGGCAAAGATGTACATATTCAACCTCCGGTCTGTCTTTCCATGGCTGGATAACATCTGCAAGAAGATTGTCCAGAACTCTCATGTGATTTCCGTTAAAGAAATCGAAATCGCCCTCTGCGAGATATCCTGTACAAATATCATCTTTATTCTGATACCACTTGGCAAATTCAGCTTTTACCTTTGGATCTGTACCGTCTTTTAATTTGACAACCCAATAATAAAGTCCCCAACCGTAAACACCAACATTTGGATTCATAACGAACATGATAAGATGTTCATCATACATTCGTTTTAATCGATCCTTGATATCATCGGGTTTGATTCCGGTTTCCTTCTCAATATAATCGATATTCCAGACTTCCGGATAGACTTGATAAAATGACTTCGCAACATTGTATGCTGCAACTTCTGTAGCATCGAGAGAATATGTTCCCGGTTCAGAGTAACCATATCCTCTAGGTGGGAAACAATTTTTTTTCCATCCACGCCTGTTGCTGATCCGTTCCTATTGTGTATAATGTTTCTCCCATAGAATATCTACCTCCTTCTATTTTTATATACACGCTTCTTATATACCCAACATAACATAAACAAATCCAGAAACCAATTCCCACCAGATACGTTTGAACAAAGAAGAGACAATTGTTCAAAACGCCTCGTTTTTATGAAAAACAACTTTATTTTTATGTGAAAATATACTATAATTATTTGTATATAGCGAGGTTTTTGGAAATACATGAAGGAAGAAAAAGCAATTTTATCTAAAGACAATTTTATACATAATTCGATTAAAGATGCATTTCTGCAGCTTCTTCTGAAAAAAGGACTATATGCAAATAACCATAACAGATCTTTGTAAATATGCAGGTGTCAGCCGAGGGACATTTTATACTCAATTTTGGTAACATTGGACAAGTTGTTGAAGAAGATTTTTTCAGATGCTCTATATGATATTTAAAAAATATGGCTTTGTTATCTGAGAATGGATCAAGTTCAAATACAATTGTCAGGAAGGGGCTCTGTTGGCTTTTACGGGGAAAATCCGAAATATCAGCCCCTCCTTTTTTTTCAGAAGCATTGTTCCTGCCGGCAGTAAAACATACAGTTGTTGCACTTAAACAGGATTTTCTTGATGTTATGCTGGATAAGACAGGTTTAGATGAATCCACATTAACTGATTTACTAACCGTTCAAATAATGGGATGTCTGGAAATGTGCAGAAAACATTTAGGAAAATCTGATGAAGAATGGTGCAGATTCCATACTTGTTTTGATCTTTTCCTTAAAGCAGGTTATGAAGGGATTATTCAAAATAACAATGCTTAAATTTTTTCTGCGATTAACGATATAAATACCGGCGCATACCAAAACTAATGCAACCAGGCTGCCAATATTAAATGCCTGTTTTACCTCTCCGAGTATCAGTGCCGATAAGATTACGCTGCAAAGTGGATTTACGAATCCGAAAATCGCAACTTTGGAAACATCATTCCATGCAAGCAGTATAGACCAGAGTGTATATGCCACTGCTGAAACCAGTGCAAGGTAAAATATAATTGACAGACCTCCGGTAGTTATATTTCCCAGGCGTCCGCCCATTCCCATTCCAATTAAAGTCAGAACAATTCCGCCCATCGTGAACTGGGTTCCGCTTAACACTACTGGTGATACTTTTTTGGAAAAAAGATTGATCAACACAGTAGACATTCCATAAGATAATTGTGCAATCAGAATAAATCCTTCTCCGATCAGTTTAAATCCCATATCCAGGGAATTTCCCATCAGATTGATTACTACAACTCCTGCAAATCCCAATACACATCCTGCGATTTTTTGGCTCGTCATCCGTTCATTTCGAAATACCAGACAAGACAACAAAATTGCAATAAAATTTCCAAGCCCGGTGATGATTCCACCCTTTACTCCGGAGGTGTGTGCAACTCCTATGTAAAAAAATCAAGTATTGCCCCACTGTCTGGGCAAGACACACAGGAATGGCATATTTGAGGAGTGCCCTATCAGGAAGCATCACTTTCTTTTCCCTGATCGATGCAAAAATTAATACCAGAATCCCAGCTAAAGTAAAGCGGATTCCGGCAAATACAATCTGGCTTGCAGTGTCTGAAGAATCTACCTGCAGAAAAGTGATACCCTGTCTTAATCACCGGGATTGCACTTCCCCAACAGGATACAGCATTACACAAGCAAGAAGTGCTACAATACCGGTTTGAGTCAATTT
>ENA-OQES01000356-OQES01000356.1-human-gut-metagenome-genome-assembly--contig:-NODE-356-length-19804-cov-5.485084_pt1 | contig 19804 bp, 17 predicted proteins | sample MGYA00242798_ERZ504641 | MGnify/ENA primary metagenome ERZ504641 (study PRJEB26092, sample SAMD00036327) | human gut metagenome | host: Homo sapiens | study: EMG produced TPA metagenomics assembly of... | reverse complement strand
GCATGAGACTGATTACTTTATTTGGTCAAATGCCGCATCACCTCGTCTAACACAAAACTAGACCCAGCAATTTCTTCATTTACTTCATCTAATTATTTTATGGCGCTCGCCGCTGCACATATGAACGCTAAAGTGACTCCTTACCTTGCGTTGCTCACCGGATTGTACGAGCAAGTTCCGGCAATGGGCAGAGTGTCATTCACTAAGAAGTGGAATCAACAGGGCACTACCACCTATCTCGACGCCAGCGGAAACGTTATGTCCTCAGCGGACCTCTCCAAAGATGCGAAACAGCTTTTGAATGACTACAAGCTGGTTCAATACGATATGACAGCAGGAAAGAACTATCTTGCATCAACCGATTTCACCAAGGAATTGTAGTCACTTTACCGTTATCCAGTAGCCTTCTACTTTTCCGGAATACCCTCTTTCCAGTCCAATGGAACCATCCTTGGGTATCTTCACAATACCCAAGGCACGATTCCTGCTATCGTGAGACGATTTAACCTCAGAATCCGGCGACATGGACTTTACCGTGATAGATCCAGCATTGTCACCGTCAAACTGTAACCCAAGATACTCAACAGAGTTCGAGTTCTTCACAGTCACCTGATCATTTTGAAAGAGAAACATCAGTGGGCGTGATAGACAACACTTCACGAACTCCATCCACTGGATTCACACTGCCCCATAGCAATCCGCCAAAATAGTATAGGTGAAGTGAGTCCTGATATTCCATTGCTTTCTTATATGATCAAAAACGTACAAGGTTTCTTTTTCAAAAGCCCCGGAATCCATTTCCGTTTCTTTCTGTTTCTTGTAACTTTCAATCGCTTCAGTATCACGACGCGAATAATAAAATCATTTATCGTAATACCTCTATCTATGATTTCTTCCGCAATATCGTAATACGCTTGGAACTTCAGCTGTCCATCGCTGAAAATCATCACATGCTTCTTCCCCTCAAGCATCGAATCTAAATCTTCCGTCTTAATCCAAGCGGAATAAGTTTGCTGTCTATTTTTTGTACAGCTCAGTTCGATTCTGCAACATCGGAGAAAGATCAGAAATCTGCAACAACAAACATGTGACAGTGAGGAGCGCTGCCACTTTAGAGGTAAATGTCCTATAGACCACAACAAGTGTTGCGATGACAACCAAGTCCCAAACGCCCCACATGAAACGCCCCGTGGAACGAAAAATGCCATAAATTTTCAGGAAGAAATCCGGATAAGGAATATGGAGTAATGTGCGATCATTCAACGTGATATCAGTGCCGAAAGAAGCGACTAAAAGCAACACGCCTGCACAACATATGTAGATAATCTCCACACGCAGCGCGTTCCATTGCTCTTTAATCCACTGACCACCTTTTGCGAGAACCCCCGCGATGGCTATGATCAACAGCAACATAAGCCCCAGCCCCAGATACGAGTAGCCCTCGTATTGGCCAAGTTCCGCCACAGGCTTAGTCTTCATGAACTTAGACCAACCGGTCAAGTACAGGCCAGTTTCCAAAGGATTAAAGAGAGCGTTCAGGTTAGCTCCAAGATGCCCTAAACCACCGCCATTAACGCTGGTGCTACCAATATGGTAGAAACCACCGTAAATATAAAAGGCCAGAATGGCTCCAACCAACGAAGCCCCGAATTCCGAAACCCCCACCAATACCGTCTTCTTAACCGCAGCGATATAGATCGACTCAATCAACATCAAGATGCCAATAATCGGCACGTAATACATATTGACTGATATCGCCAGGAAGAAAAGCGAGCCCCAAAGAACAACATGTTTCACAGGAGATCTTCTCTCACTGTTAGTTACAATCAGTAAAATTCCTAGCAAAATAACCCAATTCGCGGCAAGCGCAGTGTGTGTATACAGTCGCTGAATGGAAAAAGTTGTCAACGCAAAAAACACTGACGAAAGAGCAGAAAAACAGACGCTGCCGGTCAGTTGAAGAATAATGCGAGCTCCCACTGCACCATTTAGCACGAAGCAGCACAAACCCCATATCCCAAAGAACTGGAATGTCGCGGGCAATGCAGAACTGAGTACCTTGAAAATTTACATCAAAAAGAGGCACCGAATCAATGTACATAATCGGGGTCAGACTCGGATCAGCAACCCCATCCATCAAACCGATCGGCCAATGCCAAGCAGAAGCTCTATAGAACTTCCATCCGTAGTATGACTGCGCAAAATCTCCAGTGGCATTTCTGATCCAGTCGTCATATGTGACGTCAAGAACGGCAACACCATATATCCCCATGAAGAAGAGTCCGCCAATGATCGCCCCAAGCAGAGTAGACACGACAGACGGTCGAACCCGCAGCCCTTTGAGACTAAAAGCCTTCATCTTTTCATTAATTGAATTTCGAGCAACGCTGGTTTCCATACAACAACTCTCTTTGAATCTTCTCATTCATCAGTGGTTTCGCTAATTAAAACTTCGTTTCAATGCAATAGCGCGGGCGACGCTTAGACTCAAGATATATCTTCCCCACATACTCTCCTACAATGCCGAGGGACAACATGAGGAAACCTCCAATAAGCCACAATGAACACATCATGGATCCCCAACCAACCACCGCATGGTTAGTGAAAACAGACGCAATAACGTAAACCAGCATCGCCAAGCCAACTAGAATCGACAGAACACCAATGGATGTGACAAGTTTCAAAGGCTTCGTGGAAAAAGAGGTGATGCCCTCAATGGCGAAGGCGATCATCTTTTTCAGTGGGTATTTCGATTCTCCAGCCTCACGAACGCCCCGTTCGTAATATACCTTCCCTGTTTTAAATCCCAAGGTCGGAACAATACCACGTAGAAAAAGATTCACCTCGTTGTACTCCGAAAGGGCTTCAAGCGACGCACGGCCCATCAATCGGTAATCTGCATGGTTAGGGACCGTCTCCGCCCCCATCCACGCGAATATTGAATAGAACAGCTCCGCGGTATTACGCTTGAACCACGTATCTTTCTCCCTAGACGATCTGACACCATAGACGATTTCACAGTGGTGCTCGGAAAACTGCTTAATCATTTCATCTGCAGCATTTACATCATCTTGAAGGTCGGCATCCATGGAGATGGCGGCATCACATCCAGCCTTATAAGCCTCCATAAGACCAGCATAGAGAGCATTCTGGTGCCCTCTGTTATGAGCAAGTTTCACTCCCCCAAATAGAGAACCATTCATATTGTGGAGTTTCTCAATAAGCTCCCATGTGCCATCTTTCGAACCGTCGTCTACAAAAAGGATTCTGCTCTGCTCACTGATTTTCGATGCTGCAACCAACTGACTCGTCTTCTGATGTAGCACTTCTGCAGTATGTTCCAAACCTTCAACTTCGTTGTAGCAAGGTAACACAAAGTAGATAATTGGCAAAGATTCAACGCCCACCGAATCCAAAAACTTCGCATACTCACTTGTCATAGCTAGATACTCTAATAGAGGCTAGAGTCATCATTCATGAGCATTAGTTGAGAATGGATCTCAACTAGTCAAATTAGTTTCCGGAAAGGTCTGATTCATGAAAATCGCGGTTGCAGGCACTGGTTACGTTGGATTGTCTGTCGCCTTGCTGCTTGCTCAGCATAATGAGGTTCATGCTTTGGACATTGTTCCGGAGAAAGTTGAGCTTCTAAACAACGGCAAGAGCCCGATTGTGGATGCTGTGATTACTGATTTTCTGGAGAAGAACACCTCCGGAGAGCGCCCTCTTGACTTCCATGCGACTGTTGATCCGGAAGAAGCATATTCCGATGCCGATTTCGCAGTGATTGCAACGCCTACGAACTATGACGAGAAGAAGAATTATTTTGATACTTCCAGTGTGGAAGCTGCGATTTCCGCAGTACGAAAGTATGCGCCGGAAGCGTGGATCATTATTAAATCTACGATTCCTGTCGGATACACGCAGCAGCTACGCGACCGTTTGAACGATGATCATATTCTGTTTTCCCCGGAATTCCTTCGTGAAGGTCACGCTCTTTTTGACAACTTGCACCCCAGCCGTATTGTTGTCGGTGCTCCGCAGGATGACGCACGTTCCGTAGAGGCCGCACGTACTTTTGTAGATCTTCTGGCCCAAGGAGCAGCCCCCGAAGAACGCTCTCGAGTCAATCATGATGGCAGTACAGGCATTCCAGAACTGGTGGCGGGCACTACCGAGGCCGAAGCCATCAAACTGTTTGCCAACACGTATCTTGCGTTGCGTGTGGCTTATTTCAATGAGCTTGACACTTATGCTGAAAGCCGCGGACTGAACACTCGCGAAATCATTGACGGCGTTTGCCTTGATCCGCGCATCGGCGACGGTTACAACAATCCAAGCTTCGGATACGGCGGTTACTGCCTGCCAAAGGACACCAAGCAGTTGCTCGCCAACTATGACCAGGTTCCGCAAAATTTGATCGAGGCAATTGTGGATGCTAACCGTACCCGTAAAGACTTTATCGCCGACGAAATTCTTGACAGGGTTAAAGATATTAGCAATCCTGTTGTCGGCATCTACCGCCTGACCATGAAATCCGGTTCCGACAACTTCCGTCAGTCTGCGATTCAAGGTGTTATGAAACGGCTTAAGGCAGAGGGCGTTACCGTGGTCGTATATGAGCCAACTCTGAACGCCGCTGACTTCTTCGGTAGCGAAGTAACTCATGCTTTTGATTCGTTCGCGGAGCGTACTGACATCATCGTCGCCAACCGTTGGAATGATGCACTAAGCGAAGTGTCTAACAAGGTCTTTACTCGAGATTTGTTCCGTCGAGACTAAATAAGATTCAATTCATTCTTACTTACGTCATATGTTTTCTAAGAAAAGCTCCACAAGTCAAGTCGCACGCTTGCATATCTCCCTGCTGATCGCAAGTTTTCTCATTTATTTGGGAGGTCAGATATGGCAATGTGTATCTTGGCCACCGTTTTACAGCTTTGACGAGACTCTCGAGATTGATTACGTCTACCAGCTTTCGCAGGGGCATCTCCCTACGTTCTTCGGAGGCGCTGAGTTCAATCCACTGGATTTACAATATCCATACGACGTGCAATGGAGATATCAGCATCCACCATTGTTTTATCTTGTGCAAGTTCCGGCTTTTCTTCTGGCAGACACTTTACATCATCCCATCCGTGGTATTTGGGCAATGCGCTTCGTCGAGACGGTACTTGGCATACTGGCAATTATCGCCTCATCATGGTCGGCACGTAAAGTCATCGGTAAACCTTTCGCCGTCACCGCAATGGTACCTGTAATCGTTGCGTCAAACCGATGCTTTCCTTCGGTCGTTCTCAATTACACATTGGCATCACTTTGGGTCATATTGCTGATTGGTATGACTGCTTCACTAATCCGTACAACGCCGAATGGTTTCAGTAGAAAACAACTCTTCGTATGGTCATTTCTTGTTGCATTAGCCCCGTTGACCCGCACTTCCACCATTCCAATCATGTGTTTATGCGGATTGATGGTGATTATTCATCTCGTGCTTTCCAAGTGCAGAACACTTCGCATCTGGCTTACCAGTGTCATTCTTCCTTTACTACTCGCCATCGTTAGTTCGGTATGGTTTTATATTCGGCTTTATCGCCTTTCTGGATCATTTACCGGAACGCAACCGGAGTGGTCAAGTACCCATTTAGGACGCAACACCCATCTGAATTTCACTCAAGCTCTTTTCGATAAAGATTTCTACATTTCCTCTTTTGCGCAATATCAGAATTCCTCTGTAACCGGCTTGCGCTATGGATGGCTGTTGGTAATTGCGTTGACATTTCTTCCTCTATTCTTTGGATTTGTGGCATGTATCGTCACCCTATTCAAGAAACGTCACTTTAGACAAACTTTCCAGTCTGACGCATCCATTTTCATCATGCTTGTCCTTGCTTTGGCTGGAACAACCTTCCAGCAGCTCTTGTTCTTCAAGCAAGGAGGCAACCCTAACGCCGTCTATTTCAGTCTTATCTCCATCGTGTTTGCCTTATTCATCGCTTACGGATTTTCACTGTTTCCACGATGGTGGGCTGCAGCTCTATCGATATGGCTAGCACTAAGAGGATTTGCATTTGCCCTTGAGATACACATTCGCTGGCCGTTCTCTTCTGAAGGCACTATGGCAGGCGCTTCGCAATATTGGGTATGGCTCACCCTTGCAGGCATCATCACAGTATGTCTCGGCACTTTCATAGCCATTATCGCTTCGGCCAAAGGAAGGAAGTTCTCTCCATTACCTCTAACAGCATTTGGAATCGCAACTGAATAGTAAGCTGGTCAGTATGGCTGAAGAGACGTTTACTCCTAAGAACATCATCGTGACCGGTGGCTGTGGTTTCATCGGTTCGAATTTCGTGCATTACGTAGTCAACAACCATCCGGACGTGCATGTGACCGTGCTGGATGCCTTGACCTATGCGGGCAACATCGAGAATATCGCGGGCCTGCCGGAGGATCGTGTCGAGTTCGTGCACGGCAACATCTGCGACGCCGAGCTGCTCGACAGGATCGTGCCGGGCCACGACGCGATCGTGCACTACGCGGCCGAGTCCCATAACGACAATTCGATCGCGGACCCGGAACCGTTCCTGAGGACGAACGTGGAAGGCACGTTCCGTCTGCTCGAGGCCGTGCGCAGGTACGGCATCCGCTACCACCACGTGAGCACGGACGAGGTGTACGGCGACCTCGCTTTGGATGATCCGGCCAGGTTCACGGAGTCCACCCCGTACCATCCGTCCAGCCCGTACTCGTCCACGAAGGCGGCATCGGACATGCTGGTGCGCGCGTGGACCCGCACATACGGCATCCGCGCCACGATCTCCAACTGCTCGAACAACTACGGCCCGTACCAGCATGTGGAGAAGTTCATCCCCCGCCAGATCACGAACATCCTCGAGGGCGAGAGGCCGAAGCTGTACGGCAAGGGCGAGAACGTACGCGACTGGATCCACACCGAGGACCATTCCAGCGGCGTGTGGACGATCCTGACCAAGGGCAGGATCGGCGAGACCTACCTGATCGGCGCGGACGGCGAGAGGAACAACATCACCGTGCTTCGCATGATCCTGAAGATGATGGGACAGAGCGAGGACGCGTTCGACTGGGTGAAGGACCGTCCGGGCCACGACCGTCGATACGCGATCGATTCCACGAAGCTCAGGACCGAACTGGGTTGGACGCCCACGCACACGGACTTCGAGTCCGGTCTGAAGGCCACCATCGACTGGTACACGGACAACCGCCAGTGGTGGGAGCCCGCCAAGGCCGCCACCGAAGCCAGGTACAAGCAGCAGGGCCAGTAAGACGCATACGAGAACGGTCACACCCCAAAGGGCGTGGTCCCATGATGATTCCCATCTACGGCAAAGGATTTACGAGGGTATGGATTTCGAGAAGGATTTGAGGGTCGAGGAGACGAACGTTCCGGGACTGCTGGTGTTCGACCTGCCGGTGCACGGCGACAACCGCGGCTGGTTCAAGGAGAACTGGCAGCGCGCGAAGCAGACGAATCTGGGCCTGCCTGATTTCGGGCCGGTGCAGAACAACATCAGCTTCAACGCGAAGAAGGGCGTGACGCGAGGCATCCACGCGGAACCGTGGGACAAGTACATCTCGATCGCCTCGGGCAGCGTGTTCGGCGCGTGGGTGGACCTGCGTCCGGGCGAAAGCTTCGGCCAGGTGTATACGACCGTGTTGGATCCGTCGAAGGCGATCTACGTGCCGCGTGGCGTGGGCAACAGCTTCCAGGCGTTGGAGGACGGCACCGTGTACACGTACCTCGTGAACGCGCACTGGAGCCTGGAACAGAAGAAGACGTACACGTTCGTGAACCTCGCCGACCCGGATCTGGGCATTCAGTGGCCGATCCCGTTGGAGGACTCCGAACGATCCGAGGCGGACCTGCACCACCCCATGCTGAGGGACGCGAAGCCGATGGCGCCACGCCGCACGATGGTCACCGGCTGCAACGGGCAGCTCGGCCACGCCATCCGCGACTACGTGGAGGAGCACGGCCTCGAGGGCTTCGAGTTCAACGACATCGACACGTTCGACTTCTCCGACCCGGCACAGTACGACCAATTCGACTGGAGCCTGTACGGCACGGTCATCAACGCCGGAGCGTACACCGCGGTCGACAAGGCCGAGACCCCGGAGGGGCGCGCGTTGGCCTGGAAGGCGAACGCGCAGGGTCCCGCCCTTCTGGCCAAGGTCGCGCGCGAGCACAACATTACGCTCGTGCACGTGAGCTCGGACTATGTGTTCGACGGGTCGCGCGAACTGCATGACGAGTCGGAGGGGTTCGCCCCGTTGGGCGTGTACGGGCAGTCGAAGGCCGCGGGCGACATCGCGGTCGCGAACGCGCCCAGGCACTACATCCTGCGTTCGAGCTGGGTGATCGGCGAGGGCCGTAATTTCGTGAAGACCATGATGGGCCTGTCCGACCGGGTCGCGAAGGGCGAATTGCCGGAGGTGACGGTGGTGGACGACCAGTACGGGCGCCTCACGTTCACTTCGGATATGGCCGATGCCATCTTCCATCTGTTGGATTCCAATGCGGGGTACGGCACGTACAATCTGACCGGTTCCGGCAGGGTGGAAAGCTGGTCCGGCATTGCCAGGATGGTGTTCGACCAGACGAACGGCAACGGCGACAGGGTACGACCGATCCCGACCGAAGAGTATTTCGCGAACGCGAAGGATCCGGTCAGCCCGCGCCCGACCCATTCCGCCCTGGACCTCAAGAAGATCGAAGCGACCGGATACCCCGCGCTGGACTGGGAGGAATCGTTAAAGAAGTACGTCGCCAAGGAACTTGGCCGAGTGATTCACGGGGGAAGAAACCTCCCGATAATGCGATGAAACCGCGTGGACTCCTCTGCGCGGTTTTTCAATATTGGATTGACCTACTAAGCTGGAAACGCTTATCAATCAGAGATACGTCAGAAGGCAGGACGATTATGAAGGGCATCATCCTCGCGGGTGGTTCGGGCACCCGCCTGTATCCGTTGACCACGGTCACGTCGAAGCAGCTGCTCCCAGTGTATGACAAGCCGATGATCTACTATCCTCTAAGCGTACTGATGATGGCGGGCATCCGTGACATCCTGATCATCAGCACACCGCATGATCTGCCTAATTTCGAGCGTTTGCTGGGCGATGGAAGCCAGTATGGCGTGACTTTCTCCTACAAGGTCCAGCCGAGCCCCGACGGGCTCGCGCAGGCGTTCCTGCTGGGCGAGGAGTTCATCGACGGCGAGCCGTGCGCGCTGGTATTGGGCGACAACATCTTCTACGGCAACGGGTTGGGCGCCACGCTGAGGGGCGCGGTCCGCAAGGTCGAGAACGGCGAGGGCGCGACGGTGTTCGGCTATTACGTGGATGATCCGGAACGCTACGGCGTGGTCGAGTTCGACGAGAACAGGAAGGCCATCTCCATTGTGGAAAAGCCGGAGCATCCGGCTTCCAACTATGCGGTTACCGGTTTGTACTTCTACGACGAGCGTGTCACCGAATTCGCCAAGCAGATCACGCCAAGTCCCCGCGGCGAGCTGGAGATCACGGACCTGAACCGCATGTACCTAGACGAGGGGCGTCTGCACGTGCGCACGCTGGGGCGTGGCTACGCGTGGCTGGACACGGGCACGATGGACAGCCTGTTCGAGGCTGGCGAGTTCGTGCGCACCGTGCAGCGTGCGCAGGGCCTGCCGATCGCGATCGTGGAGGAGATCGCCTACGAGAACGGGTGGATCACGCGCGAACAGCTGCTCGAGTCCGCGAGACGGTACGGCAAGAGTCCGTACGGCCAGCACCTGCGGGGCATCGCAGACGGACAAATCATGCTCGTACCAAATCAAGAACATTAGTCACGGGTAGGGCTTTCAATGCGGACACCGCATTTTGAAAACCCTATCTCATAATATCGTGAAGAAAATAGACCTAGTTAAGGAAATATCTCACATGGCTCTCACAGGAGAACATCAGCATCCGGATATCAAAATCTTCGTGTCGGCACACAAGCCTGCTGTTTTCCCTGAAGGAAACAGCATCCTCCCTGTACAGGTTGGAGTGGCCCATGCCGCAAGGCGGTTCGACAGCACACTGCATGACGATGAGGGTGAGAATATTTCCGATAAAAATCCCCGTTACTGCGAACTGACCGCGCAATACTGGGCTTGGAAAAACGAGGATGCCGACTACTACGGTTTCTGCCACTACCGACGCTACTTCGATTTCACCGATACCCCGCATCAGGAAAACGACTATGGCGAAATCATCGATTCCTATATCGACGGTCAAACCATTGAAAAGTATGGCATCAACGATGGCGATATCTCCAAAGCGGTAGATGGATGGGACGTTATCACCACGCCGCTTAATGACACCCGTCGTATTGGTGGGTTTACGAATCTCAAGCAGCATTGGGATGCGGATAGACATCTTCGCCTCAAGGATTTGCGTCACATGTACGACATTCTGTGCGCACGTCATCCTGATTACAAAGCGGATGCTGATGCGGTGCTGAATGGCCATACTGCAGCTTTCTGCAACATGTTTATCATGAAGAAGGATATTTTCTTCGAGTACAACGAATGGTTGTTCCCCCTGCTGGACGAGTTTGCCGAGCATACTGATTTCAGCAAGATGGATGTGCAGACTACTCGCACCGTGGGGCATCTTTCTGAACGTTTGCTTAATATTTTTCTTGCACATAAGCAGCGCACTGGAGCCAATTGGAAAATCAAGCGACTGCAGTGCGTGCATTTTCTGCATCCGGAACCGTTCGCCAAGCTTGAACCGTTGCAGGAGAATCCTGAAACCATTGTGCCTGTGGTTTTTGCAGCGGACGATAATTACGTTCCAATGCTCACTACCACGATATATTCGATGCTGAAGAACGCTTCCGAAGATCGTTTTTACGATGTGATCGTGCTGGAACAAAACATTTCTGACGAGAACAAGCAGATTATCACGAAATTCCTTGCGCAATTCTCGAATGCCGCCGTACGTTTCTATGATGTGAGCCGATATCTTGCAGGATTCAATCTCACCACCAGCAATGCGCATATCAGTGTGGAAACGTATTATCGTTTCATCATTCAGGAAGCGTTGCCTTTCTACTCAAAGCTGCTGTACTTGGATTGCGATCTTGTAGTGAATGGTGATGTTGCCGAACTGTTCGATACGGAAATGGGCGATAATGCTATCGCCGCAGTGCCGGATATCGACTTCATCGGCAATCTCAATATGAAGGATGGTATTCGCGCCGAGTATGTGCGCAAGCAGTTGCATATGCGTGACGCCTATGGATATTTCCAGGCTGGCGTGCTAGTTATGAATTTGGATCGCACGCGTAAGATTCATACGGTTCATGAATGGCTGCAGATTGCCTCGAAGCCGGGATATATCTACAACGATCAGGACATTCTTAATACCGAGTGCGAAGGTCTTGTTACCTACCTCGACTATTCGTGGAATGTGATGCATAACTGTGCTGGACGTGTGGCGGGAGTATTCGATTTCGCACCTGCAGACGTGTATAAGGCATACATGGAATCGCGCAAGGCACCAAAGGTCGTACATTATGCCGGTTTCGACAAGCCTTGGAAGAATCCTTGGTGCGATTTCGCTCCACTGTATTGGCAGTACGCGCAGGAAACTCCGTTCGTTGCGCAAATGTACGCCGCCATGTCGGGAGTGCAGAAGCCGGAACCTCCGGAACATCATGATCGGGCCATTGCTGAAGACAGTCCAATCCGTAAATATGTGGATGTTTTAGCCCCCACCGGATCCAAGCAGCGCGAACTCATGAAAGTCGTAGCGCGCAAAGTACAAGGAAAGAAATAGATTGCCTCATTCCATGTTCATGCGGCAAGACAAAGGAGAATTATGATGGCAATGCGTTTTCTTGGACTGTGCAGAGGCGACGGCAAGGGCTACGTAAAAATCGGAACGGACACAAAACCTGAATTTATTAATGGCAACAATAGGTATGCCAGATGGTTCTTGTAGACAATGCCCTATTTTTCCCCATCGGTTTCCCCGGAGAGGAGGTCGCTGCTCGTACGGTATGGGGAGATGCCTCCACGAAGGAGTCATACGAGGCTGTCGTAGTAGTTCCCCTTCTAGATAACGCGGACCTATCGATCTCCGTTACGAACCGTGAGAATGATACAGTCCTTGGAACGATTCCTTTCAAACCACTAACGACGAAGATTCGTTCACGTTTAACGTATAAGCACCGTCCTCAATTCGCAGCGCAAATCCGCGACATTGATCAACGCAGACTCTCCGGAACTCCGCATGTGTATGTCACAGGCATCTACCCAGTGGATGAGCAACACTACTCCTGCCGTTTCACTGTGCGTTATCCTCTTTTCCAGGAGAAAAGTAACTGCTCCATATCGATATATGATGCGTCAGCTAAACAGATCGAGCTCCCGACGGTGGTTCTTGAAGATTCAGTTATCTCCAATCCTAGAGATCACACGCAAAGTTTACGTGAAATCGTTTATTCCGTCAGCGTTACGGACACAAATAAGACACTTTGCATCTACGCGTTCCCCGAAGGCCAAGATGAGGCTTTCACTTGTGTATTGCCACCGATGTTTGACGGATTTGTTAATGGAGCCAAAGACCTGACAAAACATGCTTCCTACGACGAGGGCTATCAGATTTGGCTCGAACAGCACAGAGCAACTGAATCCGATGTGAAAAATCAGAGGACACTATGTCAGGCTTGGAAGAGCACAGAGAAGCCGCTCATCAGCGTGGTTACCGTTGTCTTCCGGCCGCCGGTTGAATACTTGCGTTCCCTTGTTAACAGTCTGATAGCCCAGTCATACGAACATTTCGAGGTTGTTTTCGTCAATGTCAGCGGTAACGATCAAGAGGCTCGGGCTGTTAACGAGTTCCTTGGCAACATCCAAGATTCTCGTTTCCGTGTGATTGACGCTGAGAATAAGAGCATTGCGGAAAATACGAATATCGGTATTCATGAGACCAAAGGCGAATACATCGCTTTTATTGATCATGACGATGTAATTGAGCCTGACGCATTCTACCGGTATGTTTCAGTTCTACACGATAAGCCCAAAGCAGATGTTCTATATTGCGACGAGGATCTGCTTGATAATGGCAAGTATATTTGGCCTGTATTTAAGCCCAATTTCAATCCTGACTTACTCTATTCGTACAATTACGTGACCCACATGCTGATGGTCAGTCGTCATGTGCTGAATCAGGTTGAACTCTCTCCGGCCAATGTAAGCGGAGCACAGGATTATGATTTAACACTGAAATGCTGCGAAAAAGCACGTGAAGTCAGCAATGTACCTTACATGCTATATCACTGGCGCATGCATCAGAATTCGACAAGCACCAATCCAGACAGCAAGCCGTATGCGGAAACAGCCGGACAACTTGCCCTCGAGCGTCACTACGAACGCATTGGAATCAAAGCTGAAGTATCAGAATCCGAGTTACCATTCCGCTACCGCACACGTTATCTAGCGGTGAAACAGCCAAAAATTAATATCGTTATTCCCACCAAAGACCACATTGATCTGCTTCAACGTTGTTTAGATTCCGTGCTTGCAAAGACGGAATATGGAAATTATGACGTAACACTTGTTGAAAATAATAGCGTCGAGTCCACCACTTTCGCCTTCTATGAAGAAATCCAAAAAAAGGATCCGCGCGTGAAAGTTGTGACTTGGAATGGACAAGGCTTTAATTATTCCAGTATTTGCAATTACGGAGCCGCTCAACGCGACGGAGACATTCTACTATTCCTGAATAACGACACTGAAATAATCAATAACGACTGGCTGACATCCATGGTGGGGTTCTTCTCCCGCCCAGAAGTAGGCATGGTCGGGGCTAAGTTACTTTTTCCCCGACAACTTAGTACAGCACGGCGGAATCTGGGTCTCTCCCGATCGAGTTGGCTATTACAGCGAACTCCTTTCACATAGAGACGGCGGTTATATGGAAACGATGCGGTACCCTTCCGATTGCGCTGCAGTGACGGGTGCCTGCCAGATGGTACGACGCGATGTCTTCGAGAATGTTGGTGGATTCGATGAACAATTGGCCGTCGTGCTAAACGACGTGGATCTCTGTCTCAAAGTTCGTGAAAGTGGATATCTCGTGGTCTTCGACCCACAAGCAAAACTTCATCACAGTGAGCATGCTAGTAGAGGGCGCGACGAACAAGACGTGTCCAAAGCTCGGCGCGCTATCGACGAGCAAGCTAGATTCTACGCTCGTTGGGATAAGAGCCTAATCGATAGCGGTTTCATTAATCCTAACCTGAATCAGTGCAACGGTCATTTCAAAATCACATGGTGATTTTGAAAAAGCCACCACATTACTCGCTGCCTCCCATTTTTCATGAATAACAAGAAATGGGAGGCAGTTTACTGTGTCCTGTTCAGTGCGAAATCACATAGAAAAAAGGAACATTCAGGAAGGTTCATAAGAACCGAGTAGATGAATCCATCCACTACAAGCAGAAGAGCAAAAACGGCGCATAAAGCTATACCATTAGTTGAGAGCATCGTCCTGTGGGCAGCCCGGAAAGAAGCTCGCATAGAAATGTCATCAGACTTATGCAGATTATTCTCAATAAGTTTCATAATTGCATAAGCCAAAAGAGGCACGGCGCATAAGTAATACCTACTGCTGATGCCACCTGGGTAACCATTAACATTGAAGCTCATGAATCCCGAATTAAGCATCTGATATGTAAAAGTTATCACTATGCCCATAACTGAGATGCGAAGATACCAGACCTCCTTTGATGCGCTCACGAGAAAAAGAATAAAAGGCATTACAAGTATTGCAGTAAGAGCAATACTACTGAGCCCCAGATGAGATGACAGTGTGGAATTCTCACGCGGCAAATAGGTATGTCCGGCAAGTGTATCCCACGTTCCCATAAATTTCTGGAAGAAATAACAAAGATATTCCCATACCCCCATCTGTCCACGCGAATTAATATCGCGATACATTCCACTCTGCACAAATTCTTGTTCGGCGAGAGCTTTGTAATTCGGTTGAATTGTATGGAATCTTTTATAAACCTTCCAGAAGTAGATAACAGATACTCCATACAGGGGGAGCGTAATAAAGAATCGCCAATTAATAATGGACTTAATCTTTTTTTCTTTGAAGAAAGTAAATAAAACAATTCCAAGGGCAATAATGCATACAATCATTCCAGTAGTGAGCTTTGACAACAGAGACAGATTAATGCCAGCCGCAATGACAAAGTACGTGAGTATGTTGTACTTCTTTTCATAGAAACGAATAATACCCAACATAAAAATCGCAACGGCAGGTATCGTCAACGCATCATTAGATACGCCACTGATAACATAAATCATATTCGGAGCACTGATAAGAATCAAGCCATAAAGCATGTGAAGAATAGGTATCCTGCGCAAACGCGTATATCCTATATAAAACGCAATGAGGATTCCGGAAAAACCTATCGCAAAAGAAAGATTTCTCATCAACTGAAGATCATAAATTACCTGATTACCATCAACGACAGAATGGGACAGTAATCGTAGAATGTGGTAATAAAATGGCGGATGTCCAAGATAATTAAACTGCGTTGGATTAGCATAGTCCATCACATTATTATCAATGTTGGCGTAAACACGCATACAGGAGAAGTCAGGAATAATTCGCTCATACGGAGCATTCTTCACAAGATAGCTCATATAAGATATGTGAGCCTTCTCATCCGGGAAGCCCCCAATGTAACTCCTATAGAACACAGGCTGCGCACATGCATACAGTCCCACTATCACGTAATCGAAAATGCAGACAACAGATCGGAAGCGCTTGCTCGCAGCGGAGCTCAGTCCGCAGTTCAAAAGAATAAGCGCTATTGCCCCGTACAAAATAACCGTTGCCACCAACTTATACGGGACAGACGCATAGCTCGTCGACACAACCATATTTTTAGACTGCAGTAGCACACCTTCTATGGAGGTATCAGTCTCGTAGGCCGCCAAAGAAGGTTCTTCAGATATAAGAGCCAGGTTCGGCAAAGCCTTACTCGGAGTTCCAAGCTGGAAAGTTAGAGAAGAAGGTTCTCCTTCCCAAGTTTTATCAAGTCTAACCCTTAGGGTCTCCCCCTTGCAGTTACTCAGCTTAAGAGGAACAGTTATCGCGTCTAGATTTTCGTTAAGCAATTTTGGCGAAACAATACTGGTGTATAGTATTTCGTCTTTATCCGCTATAGTTAGCAAGTATTTATCCACAAATTCGTTTTTCGAAACATAGACGTCATGATAATTCGAATTCGCAGTATCAGTTGGCGAGACGTTATTCTCAACATTCACCTGAAGTGATACCGAGTTAATTTCGCCAGCATCAAGAGGAAACTCTTGTTGTACTGTAAACTTGTCAGCAGAAGTCAAGGAACTGAAATCACTGTAAGATACAGACATCTCAACATCATTAGAATCAAGTTTCCCTGGGTTTGTCGACGCAATGTCCGGCTTTACCACCCATAGATTAACGGTGAAGCAAACAATCATTACAATCGTTAAAGCCACACCATAAAAAAGCTTTGCGTCTGTAGAATGAAATAAGAATTTTCTTGAACACATGAAGAGATAAACCAATAAAAACGCAATCTGTGCCAGTGGTTTCTCCAAAGACTTTTTATGAATTTGGCTATACATCTCATCAAGCTGGTTTTGTTTGACAGTATAAATTGAAGCATTACCCTCTTGATCTCTAGTCAGAGAAAGCTCAGTTCCTGAAATTGAATACGCGGTAAACCAACGATCATCTGAAACCTGTGTTTCCGCTCTTAACTCTTTAAGCCCAGATTTTTCACCAGGCACAGTGATAGATAAGGCTTTTGCTTTCTCATTTAATGGATCGAATCTTATGGATGCCACATAATTTTCTGGATACGCAGACTGTTCCGAGGAACCGTCATACACTTCATCGACATCAAATTTAAAAACTACTTTTGACGTAATGTCAGCTGACGTAGTTTCAGCCTTTAAGTAAACATTGATGGCAGGCATCGGAATGAGCCACAAGATTGTACTGACGATGCCAAAAAGAATTGTCATCAGAAAGAAAGAGACAATTCTTTTCTTTTTTAATTTCGAGTTCATCCTACTCAATATCACATGCAACTCCTCATAAACTCAAATCCACTCGATTGCTCATCTATCATTTCTTCAGCCATGGTAGCAGTCCTGCATAGCAATGAACCTATGCGTTCGCACATAAGAAGTGTCCTAAAAGTCATGGCTCCTTTTCCGTTGTAACAATGTTGCAAGAGTATTCCCGCAGCCTTCCTAATCGCCACCGCTCAGTAGAATACTGTTCTCGTGAAGAATGCTTTTAAGAAGATCTCTGACCGTTACCACTACGCGATAGTGGTATTCAAGGAACTGGTGAAAACTGATTTCCAGTTGCGCTACCAAGGATCATTCCTCGGTATGGTGTGGTCCGTGCTGAAGCCACTTATGCTGTTCGCTGTGATGTATGTGGTGTTTGTGAAGTTCTTGAAGTTCTCCGATGGGACCCCGACCTTCCCGATTTCATTGCTGTGTGGTACCTGCTTGTGGAGCTTCTTCTCCGAATCCACCAGTATGGGTATGCAATCCATTGTTGGCCGCGGTGATTTGCTGCGTAAGGTTCATTTCCCGAACTACATTATTGTGGCTTCCACCACTATGGGTTCTATGATTTCTCTCGGCATCAACCTGCTCGTGGTGATCTGCTTCGGTTTCTTCGCACATGCGCATTACACATGGCGCGTATTGCTCGTGCCGCTCAGCATCATCCAGTTGTACTGCCTTGGCCTTGGCGTAGCTTTGCTGCTCGCGTCACTGTTCGTGTACTTCCGTGATGTGGCACATATTTGGGAAGTCATATTGCAGGCCATGTTCTATGCAACGCCTATCATCTACCCAATTTCCATGATTGCGGATAAGGGATACGGCTGGGCCGCCAATATTTTGATGCTTAATCCTTCCACCCAGGTGATTATGGATATTCGTCATAATCTGCTTTCTCCGGAGTATGTGCCGACTGTGTGGAGCATGGTTGACAACAAGCTGCTTTGCCTGCTGCCGTATGCGCTAACTGTTTTCATTCTGTGGCTGGGCATTCACGTGTTCCGCAAGTACAGCTCCAAGTTCGCGGAGGTGCTCTAAATTATGGCTGAGGTTGCAATGGTTGAGGAAAAGAATGTTGACGAACGCCCGGTGGTGCTCAAGGTTGACCATGTTGCCAAAATGTTCCGCCTGCCTACAGAACAGGCTACCGGTTTGAAAATGGCTTTTCTGAATTGGACGAAGGGCATCAAGGGCTATACCGAACAGCATGTGTTGCGCGACATTAACTTCGAAGTTCGTCAAGGTGATTTCTTCGGTATCGTCGGGCGTAACGGTTCCGGCAAGTCCACTCTGTTGAAGATTATTTCTCAGATCTATACTCCGGAACATGGTTCTGTAACGGTTAAAGGCAAGCTGGTGCCATTCATCGAGCTTGGTGTTGGATTCAATCCGGAGTTGACCGGCCGCGAGAACGTGTATTTGAACGGTGCTCTACTGGGCTTCACTCGTGCTGAAATCGACGCGATGTATGACGACATCGTTGAGTTCGCCGAGCTTGAAGATTTCATGGATCAGAAGCTCAAGAATTATTCTTCGGGCATGCAGGTGCGCCTCGCCTTCTCCGTTGCTATCAAGGCTCAAGGCGATATCCTAGTTCTCGATGAAGTTCTAGCCGTCGGCGACGAAGCATTCCAGCGTAAGTGCGACAACTTCTTCGCCGAAATCAAGAAAGATCCAACGAAGACCGTTATTCTTGTCACCCATTCCATGGATTCCGTCAAGAAGTATTGCAACAAGGCCATCCTGATCAAGGACGGCGAAATTATCGTTTCCGGAAACAAAGATGATGTCGCCGATCGCTATACGTTGGAAAATCTACGCCGTAAAAAGAAAAACAAGGCAGACAACGCCGAAGATGAGCCGGCATATCCGCTTGGGTTGAATGAAACAGTACCAATTTTAAACGTCAAGCCCACTGGCGATCCGGTGTGCACCATCGATGGTGGTTTTGACTTTGAGGTTGAATACGATTACCGGGGAACCAAAAAGTTCTATGTTGCCTTGGCGATGCATGATCTTCGACGTGGCGGCCTACCCTATGGCGATAGCTTTGATTTGAAGCAAGATGGGCATCATAAAGTCCATTTCCATTTGCCAATGGATTTGTTTAACAATGGAGATTTCCGTATTGTCGCTTCAATGCACACATGGGATGGGAAAGATCCGTCTACCGCTGAAATGATTGCATTTACCAACGAAGCGAATGCCTGTGATTTCTCCTTGCGAGATGCAAAGGGCAAAGATAATTTTGCTCTGATAAACAAAACCTCAATGGCTTATCAGAGCTTGGATCAAAATTTAGCAACACGCCAAGCCTTACAATCAGCAATTTAGTACATGGCGCTGAGAATGATTTGACCGGATATGTTATCCGGTCAAATCATTCTCAGCGCCAATCAATAGCATTCATCAATACTGTATTTTGAAGTGACCGTTGTACTGATCTAGGTTGAGGTTGAAGAACTTACCGCGATTCTTCAACAGCGGCTGAGCCCAACGGTCATAGAAACGCATCTGCTCCTGAATAGCTCTTGCGGCCTTCTCAGGATTCTGTTCATCACGTCCTCGACTGCTGAATTCATTATGGTAAAGCAATGCATCCGCATCAAACACTGTCAGATATCCAGTGGCATTGCTCTTCA
>ENA-OQES01000355-OQES01000355.1-human-gut-metagenome-genome-assembly--contig:-NODE-355-length-19846-cov-7.963741_pt1 | contig 19846 bp, 19 predicted proteins | sample MGYA00242798_ERZ504641 | MGnify/ENA primary metagenome ERZ504641 (study PRJEB26092, sample SAMD00036327) | human gut metagenome | host: Homo sapiens | study: EMG produced TPA metagenomics assembly of... | reverse complement strand
GTTGGCGGATATTATCCAAGGAAAGAAATATATAGAGGCTATCGTGAATAGTATCACGGAGCCAATCATAGGCTTGGATCGGGATCGTAAGATTCTTTTCGCCAATAACGAGGCTTTGACGATCTTGAATCTCAAGCGGGAAAACGTGATCGGAAAGTCTGCCTCGGAATTATCCTTACGGAACGATTTGCTTCGCAGGTTAGTTCGGGAACTGATTCAGCCGAGCGAGAAAAAAGGAGCCGCTTAAAATTTACGCAGATAATAAGGAAAGTTATTTTCAAGTGCAATATATACCGATCCGTGTGTTGGAGAATGGCGAGGCGGAGGTGTATGTGGGCGACGTGATCTTATTGAAGAACATCACGGAGTTTAAGGAGTTGGATTCCGCTAAGACCACTTTTATCTCGACGATCTCCCATGAATTGAAAACTCCGATATCGGCGATCATGATGAGCCTGAAATTGTTGGAGGATGCCCGTGTGGGAGCCATGAACGACGAGCAAAAAGCACAGGCGGAAAGTATCAAGGAAAGTAGTAATCGATTACTGGAAATAACCAGTGAGCTATTGAAAATGACGCAGGTGGAGGCTGGCAAGCTAAAGATTCTTGTTTTTTTACTTACTTTGGCAAAGTATTTGTATGATTTTAAATTGAATAGAAACACATAAATGTATAATTATATGTATTGGATTTTATTTATTGGCATTGCACTCATCAGTTATTTAGTACAGTCGAATTTGCAGAGTAAGTTTGATAAATACTCTCGCATGGCATTGAGCAACGGTATGACGGGTAGGGAGATTGCAGAAAAAATGTTGCGTGATAACGGTATTTACGATGTGAAAGTAACCAGCACTCCCGGAATGTTGACAGACCATTATAATCCGACAAATAAAACTGTCAATCTGAGTGAAGGAGTTTATAATACATGTAGCGTGGCTGCTGCGGCAGTTGCTGCGCACGAATGTGGACATGCTGTTCAGCACGCCAGAGCATATGCTCCCTTGCAGATGCGTTCGGCTTTAGTTCCGATTGTTCAGTTCTCCTCTTCTATCGTACAGTGGGTACTGCTGGCCGGTATGTTTATGATTAATACTTTTCCGCAGTTGCTGCTGATTGGTATCTGTCTGTTCGCTATGACCACCTTATTTAGTTTTATTACGTTACCGGTAGAAATAGACGCCAGCCGTCGTGCTTTGGTATGGTTAAGCAGTGCAGGAGTAACAAATATGTCGAACCACCGTCAGGCACAGGATGCGTTGAAGTCGGCTGCATATACATACGTTGTTGCTGCATTGAGTTCACTGGCTACCTTGGTTTATTACATTATGATATTTACCAACCGCCGCGACTGATAACAGCAGTTTAATAATATAAAGCAGGCGCAGAAGTATGTAGGTCTACTACGGTTGACATGCTATTTTGCGCATTTTTTATTGTCTGTATTAGGAAATATCTTCTTATGTATCAGCTTTCAAATTCAAATATTTCATGTAATTTTTGCAACGAAATAAATAAACTTTGATTCATTATGGCAACAAAACCAGGTATACCAAAAGGAACAAGAGAGTTTTTCGCCTGTTGAAATGGCGAAACGTAACTATATATTCAATACCATTCGCGAAGTATTCTATTTGTATGGATTTCAGCAGATAGAAACCCCTTCTATGGAAAACCTGTCTACCCTGATGGGAAAGTATGGTGAGGAAGGAGATAAATTGTTGTTCAAGATACAGAATTCCGGAGATTAGTTTTTCAGGACTTACTGATGAAGAGTTGTTAAGCCGTAATGCAGCCAAGCTGGCAAGTAAGTTCTGTGCAAAAAGGTTTGCGCTATGACTTGACAGTACCTTTTGCCCGTTATGTGGTGATGCACCGTGATGAAATAAGCTTTCCTTTCAAGCGTTTTCAGATACAGCCCGTATGGCGTGCCGACCGTCCTCAGAAAGGCCGTTATCGTGAATTTTATCAGTGCGATGCCGATGTCGTAGGCAGCAATTCGTTGCTTAATGAAGTAGAGCTGGTACAGATGATTGACGCAGTATTCAGCAAGTTCGGTATCCGGGTGTCTATTAAGATTAATAATCGTAAGATCCTGACAGGTATTGCAGAAATCATCGGTGAAGCTGATAAGATTGTCGATATCACCGTAGCTATTGATAAGCTTGATAAGATTGGTCTGGAAAATGTCAATGCCGAACTGGCTTCGAAAGGCATTCCGCAGGAAGCTATCGACAAGTTGCAGCCAATTATCTTGTTAAGCGGTTCGAACGAAGAAAAGCTTGAAACACTGAAGTCTGTGCTTGCTGCCAGCGAAACAGGCTTGAAGGGAGTAGAAGAAAGTGAATTCATTTTGAAAACAATCTCTACACTTGGAATCAAGTCGGAAGTTGAACTGGATTTGACTTTGGCACGTGGACTGAACTATTATACTGGAGCTATTTTTGAAGTTAAGGCGCTCGATGTGCAGATTGGTAGTATCAGTGGCGGTGGACGATATGACAACTTGACAGGTGTGTTCGGCATGGAAGGTATGTCGGGAGTGGGTATCTCTTTCGGGGCCGACCGTATATACGATGTGTTGAATCAGCTTGATTTGTATCCGGAAGATGCATCATTCGGTACTCAGCTTTTGCTTGTCAACTTTGGAGAAGCAGAAGCAGCGTATGTACTTCCAGTATTAGCAAAGGTACGTGCAGCTGGTATTCGTGCTGAAATTTATCCTGACAGTGCGAAAATGAAGAAGCAGATGAGTTATGCAAATGCGAAGGCTATTCCGTTTGTTGCTATAGTGGGAGAGAATGAAATGAACGAAGGCAAGGTCATGCTGAAAACATGGCTACTGGCGAACAGAACTTGCTGGCTCCCGAAGAATTGATCGCTGCTATACGCTGATAGAAAGAAAATTTTTATTTGTTATTTCTCACCCCCTTCACATGCTTAATGCAATGTGAAGGGGGTGAATTGTATATATATATCGAGTATTCAAGCAAACCAAATCATAGGCTGAATTTATCTGGAAAAGTGATTTCTATATGTGCATTAAATAATCAGCTTGTTTGCCGGAATTTATCCTGATGTTTTTTTTGATTTTGTACAAAGAAATAAAAAATATCATCATGTTTTTACTAAAAGAAGCTGATAAATTTTGAAGGGTAAATGAATATTCTTGATTAGATCTTATTTTAAACTATAAATTGGAATTTTACCTCCAGTAAGATATTTCAGTAATACAAACGTAATTGGCTTGTAAGTAAATCATCAAAAGGATGCAATCGGCACGAAATATCACCGCTCTATTTTTAGCATCAGAAAAAATTTCAGTGGCGAAGGATGATTAAAACTAACAAGATGTTTCTTACAGCTTCGGCGATGATTCTAAGTGTCAGTGCCCAGGCTTTTACTTTAAAAGGTGTGGTTGTTGATAACTCAACGAAAGAACCGCTTATCGGAGCAACTGTTCAAGTAGGTGGAACCACGACAGGAGTTATTACTGATATCGACGGACGGTTCGAAATTAAAGATATAAAAGGTAAAACATGTACGCTGATTGTACAGTATGTTTCGTATAAGACGCAGGAAATTGTTGTAGAAAAAGGACAGAAGGATGAGCTGGTTATAGCACTTGCTCCCGATAATCAGCAGCTTGATGAGCTTCGGTGGTAGCTCAAAAAAAATCTGGAGAATGAACGTTCGTTGATGATGGAGCGTCAGAAGTCGAGTGTAGCTATCGAAAATATCGGGGCGAAGGAAATGAGTACAAAGGGAATTTCCAATGTAGAAGAAGGTGTGAAGAAGATTACCGGTATGTCGGTTGCTTCGGCTGGACAAATCATAGTACGCGGACTGGGTGACCGTTACAGCACGACGACATTGAACGGGTTGCCTATTGCTTCTCCCAATCCTGATCACAAGTTGATACCGCTTGACTTGTTCCCATCTTCTACCGTGAAGAATATTACCGTAAGTAAAGTCTATGAGGCTAATTCGTTTGCCGATTATTCAGGCGCACATATCGACATAGGTACAAAAGAGCAGACTGGTGAAGAATTTTTTCAGCCTTTCGTTTAATACCGGGGCAAGTTCAATACTTTAGGAAAAGATACTTATCAGATGGATCGTGATGGAACTTTGTTTAAAACTCCATCACTTGACAATAAGTTACGTGATATGTCGCTAGTGGATTTTGAGGAATATGCCGGTAAAAAACCAGTTGTTCAATACCAGTTTTGATGTATCTCGCAGTAAGTCTTTACCTGAATTTGGTGGAAACGTAGGATTTGGAAAGAATTTTGATATAAACGGGAATACTCTTAGCTTGCTGGCTTCAATGGGGGTAAGCAATGAACAGCAAACGATGCTTGATGCCAGTGTACGTACGCTGGAGGCTACCGGAACCACATTGAATGATTTCAGTTATGACAGTTATTCCAGTGAACTGAAGATTGCCGGATTAGGTAGTCTGGGATATAGTTTCCGCAAGCAAGACCAGTTAAATTATACTTTTTTCCTATGCCCGTAATGCGATAGACAATTATATGCTTCGTGAAGGATATGATTATGAAGATCATAACTTGATTGGAAGCAATAACGTAACGCATGTCTATACACTGCAAAACCATCAGTTGGGTGGAAAACACTTTTTCGGTGACAAATGGAGTATGAACTGGAGTGGTTCGTATAGCAAGACTTCGAGTGATGAACCCGACCGCCGGCAGATTATGTTTATCAGAGAAGGTAGTGAAATCAATTTGTTTAAGCTGAACCGTCAGGAAACCATGCGTTATTTTGGTGTACTTGATGAAAAAGAATGGGTAGGCAATCTGTCGGGTGACTATAAATTTGGAAACCAGAACAAGTTGCAGGCTGGATTTACTTACAAGGACAAGACACGCGACTATAGCTCAACTCGCTTTTACTATAATTTGAATAAGTTGAATCCGGTGATTGGAGGTGAAGAGGATATTTATACACCTTCCGGTTTCCTGAATCAGGAAGCTATAGAAAGTGGACTTGTTTCCATCTCACGCTCTCAGCAGCCCAAAGATAGTTATACAGCTGGAAATAAAATTTATGCAGGATATATTTTAGCTGATATTTATCCGGTAGAAGCTCTATTGGTGAATGTGGGAGTACGCTATGAAAGCAGTGAGCAGTGGGTGGATTATGCAGAAGACGGAGGAAAGTTACAGCGCCGTGACTTAAACAGTAACGATTTGTTCCCTGCCATGAACTTACGTTATCAGCTGGATAAAAGAAACAGTCTTCGTTTTTCATTCTCGCGTACAGTGACGCGTCCTTCATTTATTGAAATGGCTCCTTTCCTTTATCAGGAATCGTATGGTTCGGCACAGATCCGAGGTAATGCAGATTTGAAGAACGGTTATAACTATAACCTTGATTTGCGTTATGAGTTCTTTGGAGAAAATGGTGACATGTTCTCGGCAACAGCTTATTATAAACATTTGGAAGACCCTATTGAGCAGATCCAGCAATTGTCGGGAGGAGCTACTATCCATTCGTTCCAGAATGCTAATAATGGTATGGCTGCCGGTCTGGAGGTTGAATTCCGTAAAGAACTGATACGTGATTTACGTTTGGGAGCCAATGCTTCGTTTATGTATACTGACGTAAAGCTTCCCGAAGGAGGAGCATATACCAATACTCAGCGTGCTTTGCAAGGAGCATCTCCTTATCTGGTAAATGCTGATATCACTTATACTCCGCGTCTGGACGATGTGAAACAGTTGAGCGCAGCTCTGGTCTATAACCTGCAAGGTCCTCGTATTCAGTCGGTCGGTATTTCCGGACTGGGAGATGTCAAGCAGCAGCCGGTACATACCATGAATTTTGTAAGTAGCTTTAAATTCAATGAAAAGGGTTTCATTAAAACTACAGATAAACGACTTGCTCAACCAGCCTGTTATCTTCAAGCAGGAAGTTCCTTCTACAGGAGAAAAGGTCGAAGTTGAGCGTTTCAAATCGTGGAAGCAGTTTTGAAATCGGTGTGACATATAACTTATAATCGAAATAAATTCTAAACAACTAACTTAAACAAAACATTTTGAGTATGAAAAATGAATTGGAAGTTTGCAACAATGGTATTGATAGCAGGTGTTTCTCTTTTTGCAACCTCTTGCAGTAGTGATGAAGATCCTGTCAATAATCCGGGTGATGGAGGTGAAGATTCCTATGTACTTGACAGCGATATTACCGAAAATGTAACGTTGGAAACTGGAAAAACTTATACACTCAACGGAGGTGTGCATGTAAAATCGGGAGCAACTCTTACTATTCAGCCGGGAGTTACTATCGTTGCACAGCATGATGAAACAGTAGATTATATTCTTATCGAACAGGGAGCTAAGATTGATGCGCAGGGTACTGCTGCACAGCCTATTGTCATGACTTCTGAAAAGAAAGAAGCAGGAGCTTGGGGAGGTTTGCATATCTGCGGTTATGCTCATACAAATAATGGATCGGGAAAATCAGAAATAGGTAATGCACCTTATGGAGGAAACAATGATGCTGACAACTCTGGTACATTGAAATATATCCGTTTGGAATATACCGGATATGCTTTTGATGAAGAACATGAAGCAAACGGAGTTTCTTTCTATGGTGTTGGTAATGGAACTACTGTAGAACATTTGCAGGCTTATCAGGGATCGGACGATGGATTTGAATTCTTTGGAGGTTCTGTCAATGTAAAATATATGGTTGTGACAAGCTGTAGTGACGACTCTTTCGACTGGACTGAAGGATGGAACGGGAAAGCACAGTTCCTGGTTGCTTATCAGGAAGGTGAATCTTCACTGGGATATGCTTGCGACTGCCTGATGGAATGTGACAATAATGGTACTAACAATGCGGCAACTCCGGTTGCACATCCGACAATTGCCAATGCTACTTTGATTGGAAACTGTGGAGATGCTCAGGGAGTACGCTTGCGTGCCGGTACTCAGGTAGAACTTTACAATACAATCATAACAGGCAAAGGCAAACCGCTGACAGTGGCAACAAATGAAACAGAGAATGCTTTAAAAGATGGTACTTCAAAACTGGAGTATGTTGCTATCAGTGGTGAATTGTCATCTAAGCAGGGAATCTATACATAAAATGTATTTACAACCGATTATTACTCAATATTTTATAGATAATAAGTCAGAAATATGGTTGTTATTTTTAATTGCACATTCTAAAAGGTGAAGATTTAACGCTTTTATTGATTATTAACTCAAAAAGGACATCAACTTGGGTCGTTTCTTCTCTTTTCCTTGCTATTCGTTTCCGATATTCCACTTTTGTTTTGGTCTATCTCATATGTACTGCAAAGGTATTGATTTTTGTTTGATATTGCTCCTTGCTTGCTCCTTGTCGTAGATTAATTTTCACACAGGAATTTTTGTTCTCTTTCTATAGGGGCTTGAAACAATCCATTTATTGGAAACAATTAAAGACGGAGCTGGTTTGCCCCAGTGCTTTTTAAGAAACAGGGCAATTATTTTATCTCCACAAAGGCTCTTGTTCCCAATTATGAGGAAAGCCTAATAAACGAGTTCTTACTGATGGGTATTTCGATAAAAGCTGCTTGAAATCTGCAACAAAAGTGTTGCCCATAGAAATGGAGTTAAGCCAATACACCACATAGCAGAGTTGCGGATAAAGTGTTTGTTCACGGAACGAGAAATCCGTAATCCATGTGTTTGGCATACGCATAGGCATCATTGGCTTGACAGGAAAGACCCGATTTGACAGTCTTGAATGATGGGCGCAGCAATTACGAAGTACGGGTCTGGGTACGGATTAAAAGGCTAAGTGATTATTTTCAGTCATTTAGCCTTTTTAATTATCTAATTTTTTCCCCCACATTTTCCCCCACAGCTGTCTATTTATATACAGGGCAACCGCATCAAAATAACGTTAGCTTAGGAAACAAACGTAGTTTTCAACCTCCTCCTCTCCCTTATTGTCCATTTTCCTAAAAAAAACCATTGGTCCAAATCGAAACTACTACCCCATAAAATTGATTTTTTGCCCCATATAATTCAAATTTCCCTTGCGGGTAATATTTTTAAGAAACATGATTTTTGACAACAGGCTATTATTCAGACAAATACAAAATTATGCATTTTTAAGGGGGGATATTGTAAATTGTTGAAACTTCTCATCCTTGTATCCACCCCACTTATCCCTATTAATACAAAATCGACAAGTATTGATTATCAGGTTATTGACATTTTGATGCGGTTGCCCTGATTTATATATTTTAGAAACATATTTTTCCGTAAAGTTATGTACCTTTGTCGGCAAATAAAGATATTCTCGTCAAACAAATATAAATAACCTCAAATCCGCAACTAAGCCTTTCAACATCCTTATTGCATTTACACATCCTCTCATTACTGAATTTGCAGATAATTTGAATTTGAAACACCCACTTCTGCCTACAATATCCCCTTACCCCACAATGTGACTTGAGGCAATACGCAGTATTATTCCCAAAAATCCTGCATACCATCCATCCGTTTCTGTCTTTGAATCACAAGTCGGTATGCTTTACCCTTCCACTTCTCAACAAGGATAGAGTTCAATTCAAACTCAATGCCATTGATTTCCTCTGTTTTCCAGCCTTTGAGAGCAAAGGTGTCATTGTAGATCGAACTGCAGCGGTTAGCACGGATATAGAAGGACTTGCTGTGTTTTTCTATTTCCTCCACGATTTCCTTGGAGCATGCTCCACAATCAGTTCTGAAGCGATTGATAATGAGCCCATTCTGTTCAAATCTCTCAAAGAACCTCTTCTGCGTGTTCTTCTGATGGAAACGAACATTTGTGTTACCATTGCTATTCTCTATACCGACTATCAAATCGCCAATAACCGACACGCCAGGGCGATAAACAAAGAACTTCTTGTATGTAGGCTTTGCATCATACTTCTCTATCTCTATGATCTGATGGTCGAAATCAACATCATACATCTCACTCCCTTTCAGTTGGCCAGATGCAAATATACAATTGAGCAATAAAGTATTGAGAGTGTCAGCCGTATTGAAATCGTAGGTCTTGCCCATATCTGATGTGTATGAAATGTTTTCTTGCGTCAACTCCTTTATCGCTCTGAGGATAGTATCAGAGCTACAAGTGCGAAGTGTCAGATGAAGCGAGAGGTGGTTCATCAAATGAGTAGTGACATCCTGGGGTACATGATCTGCCACAGAAGTAGATACTCATGAGAGAACGAATGATTTCGCTGTACTGATAACCGAACGATCTACACCTTAGACCGAGGGTTGAGTCGATTACAGATGATAATGTGTGGAGTCAAATTGCTCCATGATTGAAAATAACACCCCAAAAGGAGTGAGTCTCTCAGATTTAATTTGTATCTTTACCATGTCCATCGTCGGATTCTCTTGTTTTTTTGCAACACTAAGATGAGTGAAAACTCTGACATGGCAAAATCCTGAGCAACTTTTTGTTGCTCTGGTACTTAAAAAGTTTAATTTATAATAGTGTTGCGGAATTAAGAAATAATATAAACATGGTAAAAAAACAGAAAAAAACAAATCGTAGTTTTGAGTATAGCTTTAGTTTGCATTTTCATCTTGGTATTTTCATTGTTCCATAAATCAGCGACAAAAGATAGCGCAAATCCTCCTTTAACAAATGTTTTGACTGATAGCATTTCTCAAATTGTCTCAGCTTGTCCTGGCGAAATTGGTGTGGCGGTTATTGTTAATAACAGAGATACGGTTAAGGTCAATAATAAGAGTGTTTATCCTATGATGAGTGTGTTTAAGGTTCATCAGGCATTAGCTCTTTGTAATGACTTTGACAATAAAGGAATTTCACTTGATACCTTAGTAAATATAAATAGGGATAAACTTGACCCAAAGACTTGGAGTCCTATGCTGAAAGATTATTCAGGGCCAGTCATATCATTGACAGTGAGAGATTTGCTGCGTTATACTCTTACTCAGAGTGACAACAATGCAAGCAACCTTATGTTTAAGGATATGGTTAATGTCGCTCAAACAGATAGTTTTATAGCCACACTCATTCCTCGTTCAAGTTTTCAGATAGCTTATACGGAAGAGGAAATGTCGGCTGACCATAACAAGGCTTACTCTAACTATACATCTCCTCTTGGTGCTGCAATGTTGATGAATCGTTTGTTTACTGAAGGTCTTATCGATGATGAGAAACAAAGTTTCATTAAGAATACGTTAAAAGAATGCAAAACAGGTGTAGATAGGATAGCAGCTCCACTTCTTGATAAAGAAGGGGTTGTTATAGCGCATAAGACAGGTTCAGGTGATGTTAATGAAAATGGTGTTCTTGCAGCTCACAATGATGTTGCCTATATATGTCTGCCTAATAATATCAGTTATACCTTAGCGGTATTTGTTAAGGATTTCAAGGGAAATGAATCACAAGCGTCACAATATGTTGCGCATATATCAGCTGTAGTATATTCTTTATTAATGCAAACTTCAGTAAAATCTTAAACTGCACTTGCTTTGATAATTAATGATAAACAATCTAAAAGCACTCTAATCGTTATCGGAGTGCTTTTAGATTACTAATCAAATTGCTTCTATTATAATTTGAATCCTCTACTTTTTCTTTCTTCCTGTTGCGGCACTCTTGCTCCATATCTAAGCCTGTGCCATTGCTCCCTGAACCAGTCGGCAATCGGCTTCCTGTTTATTGTCAGGTTCAGCCTGCTTTCATCGTCAGGGTCATTTTCCACCCTTAAAATATCATCCTTTATATCAAAGTTCCGCCTGTGTTGCTCGGAATAGATTTTACCGCTACATTTCAGGGCTTCTTTTTTGACTATAAGACTTTCAGTCATTTCTTTAGAGAATCCCAGCATGGCACAAAACTTTTCCATGCGCAGCATTTCCCTGAACATCGGAAACCACCTGAAAGCCTTGTCTATGATTCTGGCGAGCCGTGACAGTTCTTTTTCTTTCATGTCAAGTTCCTGCCTGTGCATTTCTCTGAGATTGTGGATTTGCGTATCATGCTGTTTCTGCATCTGCTGTACTTGGCTCTGCAATTTTTCAATATTGGTGTTCCGTTTTGAAACCTCGTCTTGCAGTTTTTCGTTGGCACGTTCCAGTTCTTTCAGTTTTCCACTCCCGAAAAGAGAAGCAACTCCACTAGTTATGGCTGTCGCTGCCGTGGTGGCTGTCTTCTTTAACTTGTCAGTGCGTATTTCTGATTTCACCTGTTTCAGTTCCTGCTCGGCAAGATTTATCTGTTCTTCTTTGTGCCGTTTGGCTGCATCCATGCGTTGCAGTTCAGCTTTCTGCTTCTCAATGATAAAGTCGTTCCGTTCCAGATGCTCCTTACCAGTGACAGCCTTTGACTGCCCGCGTTCCATCAGCAGGATGTCGGATGCAAGGGTCTGCATCTGCATCATGTCATCGTCATTGAGCTTTCGGCTCTTTCCTGTTTCGTGGTTCATCCAGTCGAAAACGATATGGGCATGATAGTTCGGCTTGAACCATCTGTCCCCGACTTTGAAGCTTTCCCTGTCTTCCGCTTCCGGCTGACCGTTCAGCCAATGCCCTTCATCCTTGTGCAGGAAGATTTGCAGCGGTGTGATTCCCCAGCGTCTTTGACACTCCTCACCGAATTTACGCACGTCTGCCAGTGTGGTGTCCGACCTGACAAGCAGCACTCCTTCACGTATGGGGGAGCATCCCGCAATCTTGACTATTTTACCGTTCTTGCCTTTGCGTTCACGCTCCTTTTCCTGCATGGCACGTCCGGTCTTTTCCTTTACCATCTGTCTGATATTGTCATAATGCATCCGCAAATCCGGACTGCCGAAGTCGGGATTTATCCACTGCTCATTATCGGTGGAGAGTTCTGGAACCACATAGGTTCTGGACTCTCCGATGTGGCGCATGTATTCGGCAGTCCTCCTGTTGTGAGCCTCACTCGATGCGATATTGCAGGGCTTGATATGTATGCTTGATTTTGTTGCCATAGATACTTGTTTTTTGGGTTTGTACTTTATTGTTTGCTTTTCCGCTGTCCGTAAACGCATGGGGTTCTTAGGGGTGCAACCCATAAGCGGAGATTGCAAAGAGAGGGTCACTCTTTGCTCTGGGTTCTCAGGGGAGAAACGCCCTGAGTGGGTCATTAGGGTAAAACCCTAATCCCCTCGGGAGAGCCCACAACTACGTAAGCGGAGCGTGTAGTTATAGTGGGCTATATCAATGGCAAGCCATTGTCTGCAAACTCCAGCCTACGGCTTCCGCTCTCCTCCGTCAGGGAGGTTTTTCATCATCGTTGCCGATTGGAGATGCACCGACCAGCACAAGGTCTAAATCGTCTATCAGTTTTTGCAGGACGGGATTCTTCTCTATCATCCGCTGGAGGATTCTCTCAGCCTCGACCAAGTGGTTGGCTGTACTCATCACCTTGCCCTCCCGTATCTGAAAGATAATCCAATCGGCTATGTCGATATGGGCTTCTTTTTGTTTCGGGGTGGCATTCCTTTCGATGATGTCCGAAACCACCACCTTACAAAAGTACATGCTCTCGGCTCGCTGTTTCCACTCGGCATAAGCATCGGCATCGGGAAAGAGAAGCACGGTTCGCCCTGACAGTACACGGAGTTTCTCTTCTCTCATCTGACTCTTACCACCCGTAGCCAGCCATACATAATCGGGGAAGATAGCAGAACCGATAACGGCACTCTTCTCGGATTCCACCAAGACCACCACCTTGTCGGGATGCGTTTTCAACAAGTGTTCCCCGAAAAGGCATTGGGATAGTTGCCAATCCTCTGCCAACACACGCTGCTTTTTCAATATGCTGTGTATCCAGTTCACTGCCGATGTCTGTCCTCCCTTGATACGGTGTCCGTCTTCGGGATTGTACTGCATCACCTTTCCCGTGCGTACCTTGCCCGTCCTGTCTATCTGCCAAAAGATAACAGAGCCGTCACGGGTAGCCCCCAAACGGTATTCCTCCAACAACCGCTTCAACACCTCTTTCGCCTTGTCGCCATAGTAGGAAGTAAGGAGTGTGAAGAGGAAACGGAAGAAATTGCTACGCTCGCTTTGCGACTTCTCCACATAGTGAGGGGGAATATAGCCGATGGCTGTCGGCTTACTTTGCTGCTTCACTTTCTTCTGCTCTGCTCTTTGCCTGTCAAAAGAGAAATCATTGGTAGTTCTGTGTTCAGGATGCTCTTGAAAATACTCTTTCGGAGTGTAGTGATACCCACAACCGCTTTCGTGGTTACATCTGCCGACCGATGGATGCAACGGCACATTATTTTCGTCCACGTAATAGACGAAAGAATGCCTGTCTCCGCATTTGGGGCAGGTATGCCGTGTTGCCGTTCCTTTATACTTCTGTAATGAATAATTGCCCATAGCTTAGTCCGTTTTTGATGGTTGATTGTCGGCTGTCCCATCCTGTCCCATTGTCCCACACTCTAAGGGTTGGGACAGTGGGACACTTGGGACACCTGCGTTTTTACTCTCTTTGCTGCGCTGGATGATACGGTTTACGGTGGACTTGCCACAATTCACCTGTGAGGCTATCTCCCTGACGGACTTGCCCGATTGGGAGAGTTGCAGAATTTGGCAATCCCTTTGGCTTGATTCATTGTCGCCCAATTTTTTCAAGTGTTCCTTTTCCGTGGAATAGCCCCTGAACACGAACTGCAAGAAAGCATCCACCTTGTCAATCTCGTAAACGATTACATTATCCGCATCATGAGAGAACGTGCCATAGCGCACTTTAAGCTGCTTCACATAGCGAAGCCCTCCGTCTTGGGCACTTTTTCCAATGGTGAACACGCTGTCAAAGAAATTGTAGAGCCGTTTGCTTCCGGCAAGGTCGTTGGATGTGATGGGACAATCCAAAGAGCGTTTGGGCGTATGTGCCAGGACAAGGATAGAGAGCGCATATCTCTTTTTGAGATTGTTCAGCTGAATCATCAGCCGTCCTGCGGCATCGCCTTTCTCCATGGCGCAACACAGGTAGGTAAGATTGTCAATGATGAAAATCTTGCAGTCGGTCTGCACAGCCATCTGTTCAATGCCGCCTATGATAGCTTCCTCAAAGTTGGCATCCAAAAGCTGGTTGCAGTCAATAGACACCCGATAGATTTTGTCGGGAAAGGTGTAGAGCTCTCCATGCTCGTTGGTATAGCGGAGCTGGAACTGCTTTTCGGACAGTTCAAAGTCCAGATACAGCACATTGTCGGTTCGGGCGATGCGGTCGGCTATCTGCACGGCAAGGATGGACTTGCCCACGTTGGAATCGGCAAACAAGCAGGAGAGTTCCCCCTCGTACCAAAAGCTGTCCCACAGCGCACGGGGCGTAGGCAATAACGATGCTTCAAGAATGGTTTGGTTTGCCGTCTTGATATTCATCATGCCTACACTGTCGGGCATACCGTTATGCGCTTGGGATGCTTTTGTGAGGTCGCCACGTATCAGGTTGATATAGTTCTTATCCTCTTCCATATCATTCACCAGTTACGTGGGTTGGGCTTGCGACGGTGGGAAGAGGATAAGGACTTGTTCAGTTCCTCGTCTGACAACGGTATGGGATTCTTTCGGGCGGTTTCCAGCCACTTGTCCAGTTCGTCACGGTAAAGGCAATAGCGTTTGCCGGGCTTGGTGGCAGGGATTGTCCCTTCTGACAGTTTCATGTAGAGCGTACCCTTAGGGATACCTAAATACTCTGCTGCCTCGTCCACAGACATGGGCACGTGGGTGTCCACCGTTTTGGCATTGTTCACACTGCGCTGCTCGGCGAGCAGGCTTTTCAGGCTCATCACTTCGTCTCGAAGCTGAGCGACAACCTCGGGGAGGTCGTTGAAGGTAAGAATTGATTTTTCCATTCGCGTACTCGTCTCTTTTGTAAGACTTGGCGCAAAGGACTGAAATGATATATCCGTGAATATCTCCACGACACGTCATTGCAAAATAATTCCCGAATAATTAAGCCCAGCCATAAATGACGGGTAAAATTACTCGGGAAACGATGTAAAACAGGCGGTTATGAGTTACCGGATGGTTGTCGTTGGTGTCGTGATTATCCTAATTCCGCACATAATCCTCGGGATAGTGGAAATCAAGTTTGCCGTTTTCGGGTTCATCAATGGGAATTTCCGTCTTTAACGGCTCTACCTTGAAATTCTTGATGGTTGATAAGTCTGTATCAGCAAACGATTTCGGGAAAAGGGCTTTGATGAACTTGGCACGGTTATCCCCATTGTAGTATCTCTTGTACAGGAAACGCTCAGAGATATTCCATACGAAGTGACGGAGTGGAATGTTGTTGATGTCTTTGGTAAACGGTCTTTGTATGGGCTTCGGGGTATAAGTGTTAAGATTCATCCATTTGTCCACCTCAGTACAGATGTGGTTCACGGTTTCTTGGTCGGCAATGCGAGGCAGGTAATAATGGCAATACTCCATGACCATGCGGATGCGCTCTTCCTTTTCCCGTTGCTCTCTGCTTGCGTAATTGGCACGGTTCTTTTCGTGAAGATCCGGGGCGATAGTAAGCTCTATCGGTTGTGTTTGGATAAGTGTCTCTTCTTTTGTCGGGGATGATTCGGGTACAGGCTCAGGGACTGATGTAGGTCCAGGCACAGATGTGGCTTCTTCAAGTGTATTTTGTGACAGTTCTTCCTGCACCTCTATGGCTTCGGCAATCGTTTCTTTCTTGCCGAACTTGATTTTGTAGATTTCGTATGTATCAAAGATAAGTGTCTGAAAGGAGAGATAGAGCAACCATCCCAACAGGTTACAGCATACGAATACTATCCACCTGACAAAGTTGTCTTGGTTGAAGCTGTCCGCTATTACCAGCGTGGCAATGGAAGATATTAGGACGATGGCGAAGCCGACAAAGCCCAAGATGATGTATTTGTCCTTGATTGATGATTCCATATTTCGTTGAGAGATTGAATGTTCCTGTATTATTTTGTGCAAAGTTAATGCTATTTTTCCCAATTACTGCCCGTTATTTGCGGTTAGAACGGTCTTTTTCAATGTATTTCACGAAATGTCATCATATCATACTCTGTTTCATACTCTGAGGGGCTTATAAATGGTGGCATCAAGCCAAAAACATAGAGGGGCGATTATAGCCTTGTAGCCATAACCGCCCCTCTGAATACCTGTCAATGTGAGACATTTATGCCTCCTTGCGCTTCAAGGTTATCTTGTCCACCACCTGACACATCTGCTGCGCTGCTATCTTGGAATAGATTTGTGTGGTGGTAATGTTCTTATGTCCGAGATAGGCTTGGATGACAGCCATGTCCGTTCCCATTTCCACGTGCAGGCTTCCGAAGCTGTGGCGGGTACAGTGAAAGGTGATTTTCTTGGTTATCCCTGCTGCCGTGAGCCACCGTTGGAGTGGTCCTTGCAGCATCTTGTCCTTGAAATCCTCAAAGATAAGTCCCTCGCCCCGTTCTCCCAGCAGTCCATAGGCTTCATCACTGATGGGGTTATGCACTATTTCTTTGGTTTTCTGCATACGGGTGGTAACGAACATCCTGCCGTTGGTGTATGGTTGTATCTGCTGCCACGTGAGCTGTCTGATGTCGCTCTTTCTCAGTCCCGTAAGACAGGCGAAAAGAAAAGCTTTTTTCAAGACCTCCTCCTCACAGGGTGTTTCGGCAAGCCGTATCAGTTCCTCTTGGCTCAAATGCTCCCTGATGGTGGGAATGCACTCGATGCGGTCTAAGAAGCCGTTTGGGTTCTCCTTTATCTTCCTGTCACGGTAGGCGGTGTGCAGCACGGCACGGAAAGTTGACCAATAGCCTGCTGCGGAGTTGATGTGCAGCTTTTGGTTGGTGTGGATGGATTGGGGTGCATCAAGCAGGTATTCCATGAACTTGCGGCACAAATCCACATCCACCTCCTCAAAGGTGCATTTGCCGTTCACGAACCGCTGGAAATGCTTGTATACGTGCTGCCACTTGATATTCTTGCGGTCAGCCAGTCCTTTGAAATAGGCAAGGAAATCGCCCTTCATCTTGGTCTTGTCAAAAAATGCCGTTGTTTTCATTGAAAATGGCTTCGTAGCGCTGGTTGCGCAGGATGACCGCTTTCTTCATCATGCGTGCGTTGAAGTCCCGTTCCTGCTGGTTTGCAGGTTTGGCGAAGATGTAAATTCCTAAGGCTTCACGTGTAATCACTCTCATGGTGACATTGTCACGGTAGCCGGGATAGTAGTCAAGGCATAGTGAATACTGTGTCCCGTTCTTAATCTTGCGCTTACGCAAGGTAACTGTTTTGCATTTACTCATAATAATTATGTTTTAATTGGTTGTATACATTTTGGAGTTGTATCCATGTTTCCGATGGCAAAGGAACAACGTGAAATATCCGTGAATACCTCCACGATACATCATTTTGAAATAATTTTCGATAATCCCGATTTTTCACGGTTATTTGTTCCTTTCAGCCATGACACGCTCCACATCTGAGCGCAAAAGCAGGTTTTTCACACCCACCTTTATCTTTTCGATGTGCTTCACCTTGACGATATGGCAGATGTTGGCTGACGAAAGACCATAGATTTGCTGCACCTGCTCAACGGTATAGTAGCGTTCATCGTTCACAAGGTCAGTTCTGCGGAGTTCGTTCAAATGTGATTTGGAGTAATAGGTACGCCCGTACTCTCTTTTAGTGGGTATCTTATGGCGATAGGTGTAGGCACGGAGTGCGGTCGGCTTCATGCCGAACAGTTCCTCCACCTCCTCGGTCAGTAGCCAGTCGGTAATTTCGCTAATATCAACTGCCACACCGAAAAACTCGTCAATATGCTTCTTGCTGTAATAGTTCTTTCCTGCGATACGGCAGATGGGGATATGGTTACGCTTGGCGGAAGTGTAAAGCCATGACTGCTTTACCTTAAAAAGGGACATCACCTCCTCGCCCGAATAGAAGTCCAACACTTCTTCGCTTTCCTTTTCCCTTTTTTCTCTTTTGGCAGGTAAGGAAGATGAAGATGATTTCCTTGGTGTGGAGGTGTTGCCGGGCAGGATGCGGTGATAGGGATTGCCCTCCAACATCTGCTCGATGTCGGCTCTGCGGATGAATGCCATGCGGTTGCTGATGCGTGAGGCTTTCAGCTTGCCGATGGCTACAAGTTTGTAAATGTACTGTCGGGAACAGCCCATGAGGATGGCTGCTTTGGAAAAGGTGAGATACTCCTGATGCTGTATCTCCATCAAGGGTTGGGCGACTTTGAAGAGGTTGTTCTTCTGCATCACTCTGGCTCGTTTGGCTTCTGCCTGACAAGCCTCACTGCAATATCTTTGCATACCGCTTCGGGTTACAAAGGACTTGCCGCAAAAACTGCATTTTCTGGTTGCTTTCATACCGTTTTATCGTTTAATGGTTCATTTCTTCAATCCTATATCTCTGAAATGGTAAACGGATGTGAACGGAAGTCAACCATTGTCGCTTTTCTACACAGTGTGACTGTTTCCGCATATCGGGGCGGTTATTGTCGCTTGTCGTAAACGGTTGTAAACCCTTGTCAACTGTCTGCACGGTGTGACTAAAAAAACAAGCCCCGCAAATTCTCCACGTCAGAAATACGTCTCCAAAAATATGTGGAAATTTTGGGAAGCGACAAATGGCAACCGAAAAGTGTTAAATTTTAGAATATGCTGGTAATTAAAGATTTACACTCGGATATTTCTGATTAGTTTTGGTTGTTCTATGGTTATAAATACAAATGTAGATTTTGCTCAGGCTGCTGGCAATCTGACTAATCAGGAATTCTCATGGACAGGCAAATATGTAGGTACTCTTGACGGAGGAAAAGATTTGTCTGCCGACAGCTTCTTTACTAAAACCGACTATAAAGGTGCTGTAAAGAGCGGTGACGACTGGACTTCTGGTTGGACACTATAATATCAAGTCTTGCCAAGAGGCATACGAACTTCTGCTTTTTATCCGGAACCGGTTGCTGATGCTCGGTTCCGGATTCATTTTTTATAGGCTATTCGTTTTCATCCTATCTTCATCCTGACTGATCAGGCGTGAAGATAGTTTCTTTTTAGGGGTAATTCCCAGTTCTTTCAGTATTTCTGCCTGGCGGATCACATTTCCTTTTCCTGCCGATAATTGTCCGAGTGCAGTATCGTAAGCTGCTGAGGCGGTCTTTAAAGTTTCACCTATACGTTCGAATGTTTCGGTTAAAACTTGCTAATTTTTCGTATAAGGCAGTACCTCTTTTTACTATTTCCCGGGTGCTTTTTTTCCTGATATTCTCGTTTCCACAGATCGAGTGCCAGCCTGAGTGCTGCTATCAAGTTGGTAGGACTCATCAGGACAACCCTTTTTCTTGTAGGCATAGTTCCAGAGATTCGGATCTGTTTGCAGGGCCAGTACATAGGCAGGCTCGTTAGGAATGAACATCATTACAAAATCGAGCGAGGAGATATTATATTTGGAGTAATCTTTCTGACTTAGTTCATCGATATGAGCTTTTACAGAGGATAAATGAGCTTTCAGGTATTGTTCCTGTTCGCTACGTTCAGAGCAGTTTACATAATTGGCATAGGCTGTGAGTGAAACCTTTGAGTCGATGATTACCTGGCGGTTGTCGGGGTACTTTACCAGAACATCCGGTTGCAGGCGTTGGCCGTTTTCGTTACGTAAAGGTTCTCCATGCTCATCTTTTAAAAAGTTCCTGGCGGAAATATTCTTCTCCTTCCCGCAGTCCGGAATTTTCTGAGAATTGATTCCAATATCATTTCGTCCCCAGTTCCTTGTGTTTGGAATCACCTTCAGCGCACGGTCAAGTTATTGGCTTCGTCACTGATTTG
>ENA-OQES01000354-OQES01000354.1-human-gut-metagenome-genome-assembly--contig:-NODE-354-length-19862-cov-3.492273_pt1 | contig 19862 bp, 24 predicted proteins | sample MGYA00242798_ERZ504641 | MGnify/ENA primary metagenome ERZ504641 (study PRJEB26092, sample SAMD00036327) | human gut metagenome | host: Homo sapiens | study: EMG produced TPA metagenomics assembly of... | reverse complement strand
ATCACCGTAACCGTGCCTGCGGGCGAGCTCGCCGTCGTGCATCCCTACCGCTGGTGGGACACCGCGCGCCACCCCGAGTTCTGCGTCAGCGGCCACTTCGATCCCAACCAGATCCTCAAGAATCCGTTTGCGTTCGACATGCAGGAGGCCCTCAAGTCCAACATCGCGTCCTGCCAGACGATCTTCACGGAACCCATGCCCCTCGTCAAGGGACTCGACTTCTTCGAGCAGCAGCTCTCGCCCTTCCGCATATACCCGCTCCTTACAAATGCCGTGCAGACGGCGGATTGCGAGCCCGACCAATTCTGCGCCTCGATCGCCATCTTCTGCTCGCGTCCCGACGCGGCCAAGATCTACGCCTCCGAAATCCGCATTGCACTCTCCATGGAGACCTCCCGCGACCAGCCCTTCTCGGGCGACTGCATCTCCTTCCAGGACACGGGCGTCGACCTCAACACATACGCCACCAACTTCGAACGCTTCTTCAACATGTTCGGCCTCACCGACGTCGTCATCCACGAAGAGCCCCGCTACTATGAATACGAGGACGAAGGCGGCCGCATCTACGTGAACGCCCGCGGCGTCTCCATGCCGCTCAACCCAAACTTCGCCCCCGTCATGCCCGCACACTTCCTCAACTGACGCGCGGCACATGCAAAAAGACGGCCCTGCGCTTCCTGCGCGAGACCGTCTTTTTCACGAAAACCCTCCCCCTGCACTTGCAAACATGGAGCTGACCATGTATTGCCAAACCCGAGCACCCTCCTGCTTGGCACCATGGCCTCTGCTGACTTCTCACGGCAAGCCTTTTACTCCATCGCCCTGTTGGGGCGATGTCCGTGAGACCTCCTCGGGCAAGGACACGCTGCACTGCCCCTCATGGCAGCTGCCTCATTGCGCATCGCGACGCACACACTGCGAATGGGGCTTCGCCGTTGCCGGCGAAGCCCCTTTCGTCATGAGCAGCTCACGAGTCGGACGGATCCGAGCACCTCAGCGTCACTGAGCGGCCTTCTCCACGTCGAACGTGAACCTGCCGTCCTTCGCGCCCACGCGGATCGTGTCGCCGGGACCTGCGGAACCCTCGAGCATGACCATCGCAAGACGATTCTCGATGTGGTCCTGGATCGCGCGCTTGAGCGGACGTGCGCCGTAATGCGGATCGAAGCCCACTTCGGCGAGTTCCGCCATGGCCTCGTCGGTCACCTCGAGCGTCACGTCCTGGGCGGCCACGCGGGCCTGCAGGCTCTTGAGCTGGATCGCGGCGATGCGACGGATGGCCTCGCTGCCGAGCGAGTTGAAGATCACGATCTCGTCGATGCGGTTGATGAACTCCGGACGGAAGTGCTCGCGCACCTCGGTCATCACGGCATTCTTCACGCTCTCCCTCGACTCGCCGATCATCTCCTGAATCTCGGAGGAGCCCAGATTCGAGGTCATGACGATCACGGTGTTCTTGAAGTCCACCGTGCGGCCCTGGCTGTCGGTAATGCGGCCATCGATCCAGCACCTGCAGCAGGATGTTGAACACGTCCGGGTGGGCCTTTTCGACCTCATCGAACAGCACAACGCTGTAGGGGTGGCGGCGCACGGCCTCGGTCAGCTGGCCGCCCTCCTCATAGCCGACGTATCCCGGAGGCGCACCGATCAGACGCGAGACGCTGAATTTCTCCATATACTCGGTCATGTCGATACGGACCATGTTCTTCTCGTCGTCAAAACAGGGCCTGCGCCAGCGCCTTAGCCAGCTCGGTCTTGCCGACGCCCGTGGGGCCGAGGAACAGGAAACTGCCGATGGGGCGGTTCGGGTTCGCGATGCCGGCGCGGGAGCGCAGGATAGCGTCCGAGACCTTCTGCACGGCCTCGTCCTGGCCGATGACCCGCTGATGCAGCGTGTCCGGCAGGCGGAGCAGCTTCTCGCGTTCGCCTTCGACGAGCTTGGAGACCGGAATGCCGGTCCAGCGGGCGACGATGTTCGCAATTTCTTCTTCCGTTACGCGGTCACGAAGCAGGCTGGATTCTTTCTTGGCCTCGGAAGCCTTTTCCTCGGCTTCCAGCTGACGGGTCAGTTCGGGCAGCTTACCGTTAGCCAGTTCAGCGGCCTTACCCCAATCATTATCGCGCCTTGCCTTTTCGAGCTCGATCTTCGCAGCGTCAATTTCCTCGCGCAGATGCTGTACCTTGCCAAGGGCGTTCTTCTCGTTCTCCCACTGTGCCTTCTTGCTGTTGAAGCTGTCGCGCAGCTCGGCCATTTCTCTTTCAAGCGCAGTGAGACGCTGCTTGGACAGTTCATCCTTCTCGTTTTGGAGGGAAGCTTCCTCAATGAAGAGCTGGTCAAGGTGATGCTTCATATCGTCCAGCTCGGACGGCATGGAGGCTTGCTCTGTTTTAATCAGCGCGCAGGCTTCATCAACAAGGTCAATAGCCTTATCGGGCAGGAAACGGTCTGTAATATAACGGTCAGACAGGCGTGCCGCTGCAACAAGTGCAGAGTCCTGGATCTTAACGCCGTGATAAATTTCATAGCGTTCTTTCAGGCCACGCAGGATGGAAATCGTATCCGCAACGTCAGGTTCATTGACCATGACCGGCTGGAAACGACGCTCCAGCGCGGGGTCCTTCTCGATATACTCGCGGTACTCGTCCAGCGTGGTCGCGCCGATGCAGTGCAGCTCGCCGCGGGCCAGCATGGGCTTGAGCAGGTTGCCGGCGTCCATCGCGCCGTCGGTCTTGCCCGCACCGACAATGGTGTGCAGCTCATCGATGAAGAGGATGATCTTGCCCTCGGACTTCTTGACCTCGTTGAGGACGCTCTTCAGGCGCTCCTCAAACTCGCCGCGGTATTTGGCACCTGCGACCAGCGCACCCATGTCCAGACTGAACACGGTATGATCCTTCAGGTTTTCGGGCACATCTCCGCTTTCGATCCGCTGCGCCAGCCCCTCGGCGATGGCGGTCTTACCGACACCGGCCTCACCGATCAGCACGGGGTTGTTCTTGCGTTTGCGGGACAGGATACGGATGACATTGCGAATTTCCGTATCGCGTCCAATCACAGGGTCAAGTTTATGCGCCTTTGCCATCTCGACAAGGTCCTGACCGTACTTTTTCAGGGCATTGTAGGTGTCCTCCGGGTTATCACTCGTGACCCTCTGATTGCCACGCACCGCACTCAGCTGCTTCATAAATTTCTCGGTTGTGATGCCGAAAGTCTTGAAGATTTCACTGGCAGCCTTGCCGGGCCGCTGCAAAATGCCGAGGAATACATGCTCTACGCTGATGTATTCATCCTTCATCTGTTTAGCCTGCTGCTCGGCGGCGTTGAGGGCACGGTCCAGATCGTTGGAGATGTAAATTTTCTCCGGGTCACGGCCCGAGCCGGTCACGCGGGGCAGCGCCTCGACCTTCTGCAAGGCCGCCTGGGCAAAGGCATTGGCGTCAATGCCGAGGGTCTGTAGCAGCTGCGGGATAAGCCCGTCCTGCTGCTGGGCAAGGGCGGCCAGCAGGTGCTCCTGCTCCACCGCGTTGTTGGAATATTCCACCGCGATGCGCTGTGCAGCCTGCAAAGCCTCACGGGTTTTCTGTGTCATTTGTTCGATGTTCATAGTGCGTACCTCCTTTAGTGCAGATAGCGCATTGTTCTGGCAGTCTCGCACATAAAGCGCTTGGATTTTGCAGTTCAAGAATCCGTTTTCGCAAATTCTGTGTGTTTGCTTTTCTTTAGCACTCTATCTGTTCGACTGCTAATATTGTAGCACATTCACATACCATGTCAATAGGAAAATTGCAAACAAATTGTGAATTTGCAGGAAAAAACCATTGGTAAAAGTTGGAGAAACAATCGGAGGGGAGCGGATAGTTAGATATTTTTCAAAATATCTATTGACAGCGGCAGGTGCATAGGAGTATAGTATAGGCATAGACAGTTAGACGTTTATCTAATTGTTTATCAGGAAAGGAGTTGTTCTGTTTGGGAGATGCTTTCAAGGCGCTGGCCGACCCGACGCGGCGGCGCATTTTAGAACTGCTGGCACAGGGCGATCTGACCGCCGGGGAGATCGCCGCACATTTTGATATGACAAAGCCGTCCGTCAGTCACCATCTGAACATTTTAAGAAGTGCGGCGCTTATTACCGATGAGCGCCGCGGCCAGAACATTGTGTACAGTGTGAATCTGACCGTATTTCAGGAATTGATGAAGTGGTTTTATGACTGCGGACTTGTAAAGGGAGACGATAGCAATGAAAAAGAATAAACTGTTCTGGATTTTAACCGTGGTCTGCGTGCTGAATTTTGCCGCGCACCTGTACTTCTACCCCTCCCTGCCGGACATTGTGCCCACCCACTGGGGAGCCAGCGGGCAGGTCAACGGCTGGGGCCGAAATCCACGGTTTTGATTTTGGCCGCGCTGCCGTTTGCGATGTTGATTTTGTTTGAGGTCATCCGCAAAATCGACCCCAAGCACCAGAATTTTGAGAAGTTCGGCAAGGTATGGAACCTGTGCGTAGTGCTGTTCACCGTGATGATGGCCGCGTTCAGCTGGCTGAGCGAACTGGCCGTCTTCGGCAAGTTGCCGGACAGCAGCAACCTCGTCAGCATCCTGGTCTGCGGCGGCATCGGCGTGCTGTTCATCATCATGGGCAATATTATGCCGCAGATCAAGCAGAATTATACCTTCGGCTGCCGCACGCCCTGGGCGCTGAACGACGAGCACAACTGGCAGCGCACCCAGCGCATGGGCGGGTACACCTTTGTCGTTATGGGCATTGTCCTGTTGGTGCTTGCCTTCCTGGGCGGCCTGCTGGGCGACATTGCTACGCTGATCGTGCTGCTGGCCGCCGTTCTTGGCGGCAGCGCGTGGATTTATTTGTATTCGTATCTGGTGTATGTGGGGAAGATGAAGTAAAGGCCTAAAGCCTTCCCCCTTTTGGGGGGAAGGTGGCCCCGCAGGGCCGGATGAGGGGCGGGTGTGCCATTGCTATCCGTTAGCGAGTTTTGACGGCAGGTCGCCCCTCATCAGTCAGCGGGCGTGGCCGCTGACAGCTTCCCCCGACGGGGGGAAGCCATATAGGCAAGCAGCCCGTGCTTCGATTGGGAAGCACGGGCTGTTGTTATGTCTTATTCAATCCCTTTTCAATAAACTGCGGGCCCTTATTTATACAGCTCGACCAGATTCAGCAAAATTTCGACGCCCTGATCCATCTTCTCGGGCAGTGATGCACTCGCAGGGGCCGTGGAAGTTGAAGCCGCCGGTGCCGAGGTTCGGGCAGGGCAGGCCCATATAGCTCAGGGTCGCGCCGTCGGTGCCGCCGCGGACCGGGGTCTCGATGGGTTCAAGGCCCGCCGCGCGGATGGCCTTGCGGGCGTTCTCGACCAGATGGAAGTGGGGCTGAATTTTCTCCAACATATTATAATAGCTGTCCTTGATGTCCAGCTCCACCGTGCCCGCGCCGTAGCGGTCATTCAGGCAGGCAGCAATATGCTGCATCTGGGCCTTGCGGGCGGCAAACTTGGCAGCATCGTGGTCGCGCACGATGTAGCCCAGGTGCGCGGTGGTCACATCACCCTGCATACTCGTCAGGTGGAAGAAGCCCTCACGGCCCTCGGTGTGCTCGGGGCGGGAGAAGGCGGGCAGCGCGGCGTGGAACTCCATGGCCACGTTCTGCGCATTGATCATCGAATTCTTGGCGCTGCCGGGGTGGACGCTGAAGCCGTGCACGGTCACGACGGCAGCAGCGGCATTGAAGTTCTCATAGCTGATTTCGCCGACGTCCTCGCCGTCAACGGTGTAGGCGTAGGCCGCGCCGAAGCCCTCGACGTCAAACAGGCTCGCGCCCTCGCCGATCTCCTCATCGGGGGTGAAGCCGATGCAGAGCTTGCCGTGGGGGCCGATTTTCGGCGATGATGCGCTCCAGCGCGGTCATGATCTCGGCCACACCGGCTTTATCGTCCGCGCCCAGCAGCGTCGAGCCGTCGGTGGTGATGAGGGTCTGGCCCTTCATCTCGCGCAGGAACGGGAACACCTTGGGGTCCAGCACCGTGCCGGTGGCGGGCAGCGTGACAGCCTCGCCGTCGTAGTTTTCGTGGATCTGCGGCCGGACGTTCTCACCGCTGGCGTCGTCCGCCGTGTCCATGTGGGCGATAAGGCCCAGCGGCGCGGCGCTCTCCTGCCCCGGGGTGGCGGGCAGCGTGGCGTAGACATAGCAGTGCTCGTCCACATGGGCATCGGTCAGGCCCAGCTCTTTCAGCTCCTCAACGAGGATCTTCGCCAGGTCAAACTGGCGCAGCGTGCTGGGGTGGGTGCCGCTGTTGGGGTCAGAGGTCGTGTGGACCTTTACATATTTTAAAAGACGTTCGTAGGCGCGCATGGGCGTGTCCTCCTTGTAAAAAGGCATTTTGCTGTGATTTCTTAGCTATTATACCACAAAAAGGCAGCAATTTCCAACCCTGTGCCCTTTTCAAACAGCGATTTTTCGTGCTAAAAGTGAATAAGATTATAAAGGATCACTGTGCCTTTTGCGCAGCCTATTATAAGGAGGATATTATGGCAGACAGCACTTTTTAAGGATAAGACTCTTCTCATCACCGGCGGCACGGGCAGCTTCGGGCATACGGTGCTCAAGCATTTCCTGTCCACCGACATCGGCGAGATCCGCATCTTCTCCCGCGATGAGAAGAAGCAGGACGACATGCGCCACGAGCTGCAGGCCAACCACCCGCAGTATGCCGGCAAGGTCAAATTCTACATCGGCGACGTGCGCAACCCGCAGTCCATCCGGGATGCCATGCCCGGCGTCAACTACATCTTCCACGCGGCAGCGCTGAAACAGGTGCCCTCCTGCGAGTTCTTCCCGATGCAGGCCGTGCAGACGAACATCATCGGCACGGACAATGTCCTGCACGCCGCCATTGACGCGGGCGTGGAGCGCGTCGTCTGCCTGTCCACCGACAAGGCCGCCTATCCCATCAACGCCATGGGCATCTCCAAGGCGATGATGGAGCACGTCATCTATGCCAACGCCCGCGTGGCCGCCGAGCGCGGCGGCACGACGATCTGCTGCACCCGCTACGGCAACGTCATGTGCAGCCGCGGCAGCGTCATTCCGCTGTTCATTGACCAGATCCGCGCCGGCAACCCCATCACAATCACCGACCCCAATATGACCCGTTTCCTGATGAACCTGGACGAGGCCGTTGACCTGGTCATGTTCGCGTTTGAGCATGCAAACCCGGGCGATTTGTTCATCCAGAAGTCCGACGCCTCCACCATCGGCGACCTGGCCAAGGCCGTGCAGCAGCTGTTCGGCGACACCGGCACGAACATCATCGGCACCCGCCACGGCGAGAAGCTGTTCGAGACCCTGATGACCCGCGAGGAGCGCCTGCGCAGTGAGGATATGGGCGGTTACTACCGCGTGGCCGCCGACAACCGCGACCTGAACTACGACAAGTTCGTCGTCAAGGGTGAGGTCCACACGATGGCCGACGACTCCTACACGAGCCACAACACGCACCGTCTGGACGTGGAGGGCACGGTCAGGAAGATCCTGACCACCGACTACGTCCAAAACGCGCTGAAAGAGATGGAGGCCGAGAAGGCATGAAGATCCTTGTGACCGGCGCTAAGGGGCTTTGTGGGGCGCAATCTCTGCGAGAACCTGAAGGCTGTCCGCGACGGCAAGAACCGTACCCGCCCCGCCTTGCAGATCGAGGACGTGTTTGAGTATGACCTCGACACGCCCCCCGCAGAGCTGGACCACTTTTGTGCGGAAGCCGATTTTGTGTTCAATTTAGCGGGTGTCAACCGTCCCAAAAAGTAATGACGAGTTCATGCAGGGCAACTTCGGCTTCGCCTCTACCCTACTGGACACGCTCAAATCTCACGCCAACCGCTGCCCGGTCATGCTGTCCAGCTCGATCCAAGCGACGCTGATCGGCCGCTACGGCGAGAGCGACTACGGAAAGAGCAAGCTGGCCGGTGAGGAGCTGTTCTTCACCTACGGGCAGGAGACCGGCGCGCCGGTGCTGGTCTACCGCTTCCCGAATCTGTTCGGCAAGTGGTGCCGCCCCAACTACAACAGTGCCGTGGCGACCTTCTGCAATAACACCGCCAATGACCTGCCCATCACGGTCAATGACCGCGCCACCGAGCTGGAGCTATTGTACATTGACGACCTGGTGGAGGAAATGCTCGACGCGCTGGAGGGTAAGCCTCACCGCTGCGATTACGACGGTCTGACGCCGGTTTTCCACGACAGTGGGCGCTACTGTGCCGCGCCGGTGACCCACAAAGTCACGCTGGGCGAAATTGCGGACCTGCTGGAAAGGTTCAAGGCTCAGCCCGCAACGCTCGTACTGCCGGAGATTCCGGCAGGCAGCTTTGCAAAAAAGCTGTACTCGACGTATCTGTCCTATCTGCCCAAAGAGAAGGTCATCTTTGACCTGAAAAAGAATGAGGACGCCCGCGGCAGCTTTACCGAGCTGCTCAAAACCGAGAGCTGCGGCCAGTTCAGCGTCAACGTCTCGAAGCCCGGCATCACAAAGGGTCAGCACTGGCACAACACGAAGTGGGAGTTTTTCATCGTGGTTTCGGGCCACGGTCTGATTCAGGAGCGCCGCGTCGGCAGCGGCGAGGTGCTGGAATTTGAGGTGACCGGCGACAAGCCCCAGGCCATCCACATGCTGCCGGGGTACACCCACAACATCATCAATTTGAGCGAGACCGAGAACCTCGTCACCCTGATGTGGGCGAACGAGCAGTTCGACCCAGCCCACCCGGATACATTCTTTGAAAAGGTGTAGAACGGGCGCATTGTAGGGGCGAGCAGTGCTCGCCCGTGCCCGTGTGCGGCAGCGGCAAAGTTCCCGGGCGGATATGGAATCCGCCCCTGCGATGTAGGGGTCGATGCTCGTCATCGACCCGGAAGTTTGCCCCGGTCGTAACGTTTCTGCGGGCGAACGATGTTCGCCCCTACATCCCCTGCACATATTAGCTACGAAGGAGAAAAGTATGTCTGACTACAGCAGCATTTCCTTTAAAAACAACGGCAAGCTGAAATTGCTCATCATCGTCGGCACCCGCCCGGAGATCATCCGTCTGGCCGCCGTCATCAACAAGACTCGCAAATATTTTTGATGTTATCCTGGCCCACACCGGCCAGAACTACGACTACAACCTGAACGGCGTGTTCTTCCACGACCTGCAGCTGGCCGACCCCGAGGTCTATATGAACGCCGTCGGCGCGGATCTGGGCGAGACGATGGGCAACATCATCTCGGAGAGCTACAAGCTCATGGCCGCCATCCAGCCCGACGCCGTGCTGGTGCTGGGCGACACAAACAGCTGCCTGTCCGTCATCGGTGCGAAGCGGCTGCACATTCCCATCTTCCACATGGAGGCCGGCAACCGCTGCAAGGACGAGTGCCTGCCCGAGGAGACGAACCGCCGCATCGTGGACATCATCTCCGATGTGAACATGGCCTACTCCGAGCATGCCCGCCGTTATCTGGCCGACACCGGCCTGCCGAAGGAGCGTACCTACGTGACCGGTTCCCCGATGGCCGAGGTGCTGCACCAGAATCTGGGAAAAAATCGAGGCATCCGACATCCACCAGCGTCTGGGTCTCGAGAAGGGCAAGTACATTCTGCTCTCCGCCCACCGCGAGGAGAATATCGACACCGAGAAGAACTTTACCTCGCTGTTCACCGCCATCAACAAGATGGCAGAAAAGTACGATATGCCGATCCTCTACTCCTGCCATCCCCGCAGCCGCAAGCGTCTGGAGCAGAGCGGCTTTAAGCTCGACAAGCGCGTCATTCAGCATGAGCCTCTGGGCTTCCATGACTACAACTGCCTGCAGATGAACGCCTTCTGCGTCGTGTCCGACTCCGGCACGCTGCCCGAGGAAAGCAGCTTCTTCACGAGCGTCGGCCATCCGTTCCCGGCGGTCTGCATCCGCACCTCCACCGAGCGCCCCGAGGCGCTGGACAAGGCCTGCTTCATTCTGGCGGGCATCGACGGCGACCACCTGCTGCAGGCCGTGGACGTGGCTGTGGAGATGAACCGGAACGGCGACCTCGGCCTGCCCGTGCCCAACTACGTGGACGAGAATGTCTCCGACAAGGTCGTCAAGATCATCCAGAGCTACACCGGTGTTGTCAACAAGATGGTGTGGCGCAAATACTAAGCGACAGGAACACGATATATTATGCGCATACTGGTAGTGACCCAGCATTTCTGGCCGGAAAATTTCCGCATCAACGATATTGTCGAAGGCTTCGTGCAGGACGGTCTCTCCGTGGACGTGCTCTGCGGTCTGCCCAACTACCCGAAGGGCGAATGGTTCGACGGCTACAGCGCCGACGGCCCGTTTGAGGAAGTCTACAAGGGTGCGCGGGTGTTCCGTGCACGGGAGATCCCCCGCAAGGGCAACACGGCAAGACGATTTTTCTGAACTACGTCAGCTGGCCGCTCTACGCGGCGGGGGCGTTAAAGCGTCTGCCCGGCGGGTACGATGCGGTGTTCTGCTTCAACACCAGCCCCGTGCTGATGTGCTGGCCTGCCATCCGGTATGCAAAAAAGGCACCATATACCGTTTACGAATTACGTCCTTGACCTCTGGCCGGAGAATCTGTACAGCGTACTGCCGGTCAAAAACAGGTTTATGCGCTGGGTCGCGCAGTCGGTCAGCGACAGCCTGTACAGGCGCTGTGACCGGCTGATCGCCATGAGCGGGCCGCTGCAAGAGCGGCTGTGCGCCCGCACCGGCAAGAGCACGGCGGACGTGGCGGTCATTCCGCAGTACTGCGAGGATTTCTATGCCATGCCGCAGCATGACGCGGCGCTGAAGGCGCAGTTTGCGGGGCGGTTCAACGTAGTGTTCACCGGCACGTTCACCCCGGCGCAGAGCCTGGACATGGTGATCCGTGCCGTGCTGGACGCCCGCGCCGCCGGGGCGGAGCACCTGCATCTTCTTCTGGTCGGCGACGGCATGAGCCGCGAGGCTTTACAGAAACAGGCTGCCGACCTGCACGCCGGGGACGCCGTGACGTTTTACGGCAGTGTGCCCGCCACTGATGTGCCCCGGTTTACGGCGCTGGCCGACGCGCTGCTGATCTCGCTTTCCGACTCACCCGATCTGGGACTGACCGTTCCCGGCAAGCTGGCCAGCTACATGGCCGCGGCCAAGCCGGTGCTGGCCTCGATGAACGGCGCGGGCTATGCGGCAGTCCTGGAGAGCGGCGGCGGGCTTGTCAGCCCGGCCTGCGACCAAAAGGCGCTGGCGGACAATATGCTGGCGCTGTACCGCATGACCGACGCCGAGCGGGCCGCACTGGGCGCGAAGGCAAAGGCGTATTACACCGCCCACTACCGCCGTGCCGAGCTGCTGAAGCGGCTGGAGGAGTTTACGGTCAAAGGCGTTTGAGCGGAACCGCGTTGTAGGGGCGAGCATTGCTTGCCCGCAGCCGTGTGCAGCAGCGGCAGGTTCCCCGGGCGGATATGGAATCCGCCCCTACGTTTCCTTTTGCAAATCGCTCTGCGGTTTTCTCCCTGCCTCCCTCTGCGAGGGAGGTGGCCCCGCAGGGCCGGAGGGAGAGAACCTTGCCACGGCCCGAAATGTTTCGGATAACCGCAAGGTTCTCTGCCCCCCACGCCTGCGGGCGGAGACCCCCTCCCAGAGGGGGCCAAGAGATGTGACAACTATCCGATTGAGAGGTACACCCCTTTGGATAAAAAAGTTCTTGTTATCATCCCGTGCTACAATGAGGAGGATAACATCGTCAATACGGTGGAAAATCTGCGCGCGGAATGCCCGGAGGTGGATTTTCTCGTCGTGAACGACTGCTCTACCGACAGCAGCGCCGAGCTGCTTCGCAAGCATCATTACCCGTTCCTGGACCTGCCGGTCAATCTGGGCATCGGCGGCAACGTGCAGTGCGGCTACCTGTACGCCGTGCGCAACGGCTATGATGTGGCCGTGCAGATGGACGGCGACGGCCAGCACGACCCCGCCTACCTGATGGAGATCGTGCAGCCGGTGCTGGACGGCGAATGCGATATGTGCATCGGCAGCCGCTTTGTCAAAAAAGAGGGCTTCCAGACCAGCTTTATGCGCCGGGTCGGCATCCGGTTCTTGAGCGGGCTGATTTTCCTGCTGTCCGGGCATAGGGTGCTGGATGTGACCAGCGGCTTCCGCGCGACCAATGCGCGGATGACCGCCTATTTTGCCCGGCACTACGCCATTGACTACCCGGAGCCGGAGGCCGCGCTGGCCGCGATTTTGGCGGGCTTCAAGGTGGCCGAGGCCCCCGTCATCATGCGGGAGCGGCAGGGCGGCGTGTCCAGCATCCACAGCTTCAAGAGCGTCTACTACATGATCAAGGTCTCGCTGGCGCTCATCATTGACCGTCTGTCCATCCGCAAAAGCAACGGGGGGCCGCGCATGACCGCACAATTACAGCTGTTTATGATTCTGGGCGCGGTGGTGCTGCTGCTCATCATCTTTGCGATTTTTGAAGCGCGGGCTGATGAGCGTCAAGTACAGTCTGCTCTGGCTTGCGCTGGCCGTCGGGCTGGTCATTGCGGCGGCGTTCCCCTACGTGGTCTACGTGCTGCGCGACCTGTTGGACATTGAGATGCCGGTCAATCTGGTGCTTTTTGTTAATGTTCTGCTTTGTGCTGGTGGTACTGCTCTCGCTGAGCATTGCCATCAGCCAGTTGGCCGACAAGTGCAAGCGGCTGACCCAGGCCAACGCCATGCTGGAAAAACGCGTGCGCGACCTGGAAGAAAAGAAATAATTGCGGAGAATAGGAATCATGACGATAACTTGGGAGCAGGTCCTCGCCTTCCTGTGCGAGGATCAGACCATGGCAATTACCTCGCTGTTGTTCCTCGCCTTTTTTGCGGCAGTGGCGCTCATCAACTATGCCCTGCCCCGTGTGCTGCGGCCCTACTTTCTGCTGGCCGCCAGCTACGGCTTCTTCTGCTATGACCCCGTCAACCGCCCGCTGGTCTGGGTGATCGCCGCCGCCACGGTGCTGACCTGGCTGTGCGGCCTGATCATCGGCAAGGTCAGGGCCAAGCCCGTGCGGGTGCTGGCACTGGCTGCGTCGGTGGGGTTCGGCATCGGCATCCTTGTCTACTACAAATACTGGAACCTGCTGGCGGACACAGTGGGCGGCAGCATCCTCTCCCACCGGGAGAATCTGCTGGCCCCGCTGGGGTTGAGCTACTTCACGTTTGCGGCGATGAGCTACACCATCGACGTCTACAAGCGCCGCTGCCGGGTCGAGACAAACCTGCTGCACTACGCGCTGTTTGTCAGCTTCTTCCCCACCCTCATCAACGGGCCCATTGAGCGCTACCCCCAGATGCGCCCGCAGATCCAGAAAAGCCGCCGGTTCAGCTATGGCCGCTGCGCGGGCGGCGCGTTCCGTATGCTGTGGGGCTACACGAAAAAGATGGTCCTTGCCGACAACCTGAGCCACTATGTCTCGCTGGTCTACGGCGATGTCGGCAGCATGAGCGGCCCGAACCTTGTGGCCGCCACAGTGCTGTTTGCCGTGCAGCTGTACATGGACTTTTCCGGCTGCTGCGACATTGCCCTGGGCGCGGCGCGCATTCTGGGCTATGACCTGATCGAGAACTTCCAGTCCCCGTTTGAGGCGCGGACCTTCAACGATTTCTGGCGGCGGTGGCATATCTCGATGACGAGTTGGTTCCGCGACTACGTCTATTTCAGCCTCGGCGGCAGCCGCTGCGCCCCGTGGCGGCACTACTTAAACATCGTCATCGTCTTTGTCTGCTCCGGCCTGTGGCACGGCGCGGACTGGCGGTATCTGGCTTGGGGCCTGTTCACGGGTCTGCTGGCCGCCTTCGGTGTCATGACCGCCAGGGCGCGGCAGAGAATCAACCGCTATAACCCGCTCTACCGCATGGGCTGGTTCAAGGTATTCTGGCAGTGTCTTTTCACCAATGCGCTGTTCTGCCTGACGCTCGTGTTCTTCGCGTCGGCCATCTACAACACCGACCCGTTTGCCGTGTACGGCTCGCTTTTGCAGGGCTGGGACGGCCTGTCCGGGTCGTGGGCGCAGGTGTCTAATCTCATCTACAGCAGCGGCATTGATGGCCGTTTGCCCGTCGTGCTGCTGTTTGGCTGCTTCGTCGTCTTTGCGGCGGAGCACAAGGGCCGCAGCGTTGCCCGCTGGATCCGCCAGCAGGTCTGGCCGCTGCGCTGGACGCTCTACTACGGCATGGCTGCAGCGATTCTGTTCTTCGCCGCCTTCGGCCAGTCGGCGTTCATCTACCAGCAGTATTGAGAAAGGCGGTGTATCATGGCGAAATCCCCTACCCCGATTCCCGCACCGCCGGTCAAGATCCACCGCGGTGCCCCCGGCAGCGCACCCGCCCGGCAGCGCCGCCGCAGAAAGAAGGTCAACCCGTTCGTGCTGTTTCTGCGCGGGCTGGCGCGGCGGCTCTACTTCGGCATCAAGACGGCGTTCAAGTTCCTGCTGTTTGTGCCGGTGCTGGTGTTCATGGTGGCGTTCAGCTACAATGTGGACCGCAGCGGTCTGTTCCAGGGTGCGCTGGCACCCCGCCGCATCGTCGACTTGATGCTCCAGGGCTACGACGTTACAAACTTCGAGCAGATGGACGAGCGCGAGGTGGTACAGTTATTTGCACAGGATGTGCCCGAGACGCCCGAGGCCATCGGCATCGGCTCGAGCCGTGTTCTGCAGTTCAACCGCGAAAACACCGGCGTCGAGAGCTTCTTCAACATGGGCGTCACCGGTGCGGACGTGCGCGACAACATGACAAGCTACTACAAGATGGTCACCTACGGCAAGGCCCCGAAGGTTCTTTTGTGGAGCATAGACCCGTGGGTGTTCTACGGCAGCGAGGCCGCGTTTGACGCGCGCGCCGACGCCGACCTGTACAACGAGTTCCTGACGAAGGTCCTGAACGTGCCCACCGATTACGAGGAGCCCGACAAGGTCGAGCTGTGGAAGGCGCTGGCCGACCCGGCGTACTTCCAGGGCAATGTAGACTACTACATAAAGAACCGCGGGCAGGCCACCGTCACCGACGACGAGGGCAACACGATAGAGTTTAACCCCGTCGAGGGCGACCCCTACAACCAGACCACGTCGATCAAGCGGTCCGACGGCAGCGTTTTGTACGATGTAGCGTTCCGCAATCAGACCGAGGACCAGATCCGCACGCTGGCCGCCGAGGCCTGTATGAGCTTTAACAGCGTACACATGGAGGGCTTTGACGAGCTGAGCCAGACCCAGATCCAGGCGTTCGACTCCTTCGTCAGATACGCCCAGTCGCAAGGCACAACGGTCATTCTTGTGCTGTCGCCGTGGCACCGTATCTGTACGGCTACCTGCTGACCGAGCCGGAGAACCACAAGGGCTTCTTCCAGGTGGAAAACTGGCTGCGGCAGTACTGCGCCGACAACAACGTGCCGATTTACGGCAGCTACGACCCCGCGTGCATTGAAGGCTTGCAGGAGACAGACTTCTTTGACGGTCTGCACTGCGGCGGCACCGGCATTGCCCGGTTCTTCCCCGGCATGCCCCCAGGCCCTGAGCGACCTGCAGAACGGCACACTGGCCAATCCGCTGGACGTACACCCCCGTACCAGCCTGGAGGACCCCAACGCACAGCCCGCCGAGGGCGAGACCCCCGACGGCGAAGTAACCCAACAGGAGGGATAACTATGGCATTCATTGAGATCGGTTTCAGCACAAAGCGCCCGCTGATCCTGGGCCGCGGCGGCTTTGGCACCCAACTGAACGACTGGCTGATGGACGAGGGCTGGGGCAGCGCGGACTTTCTGGACGACAACGCCCCTGACGCCGTGGGCGGCCTGCGGGATTACGTTGACCCTGCGATTTTGAAGCGCGGACGCCCCGCCTTTGTGGCGCTGGGCGACAACAAGCTGCGCGTCGAGCTGCTGCAAAAGCTGGCAGCAGCGGGCTACAGCACGCCGGTTTTTATCAGTGACGCCGCGTCTGTCAGCCCCAGCGCCGTGCTGGAGCCGGGCTGCATCATCCTGCCGCAGGCGTATGTCGGTGCGGACGCCATCTGGCGGTGGCGCTGCATGCGTCAACGCGGGAGCCATCGTAGACCACAACGCCCATCTGGGCCGCGGCGTGCATGTGGCTCCGGGCGGCATCGTCAAGGCCAGCGCAGAGGTCGCCGAGTTCGGCAAGGTCGATTCCGGCGAGATCGTGCGCTCCCCGTGGGAGAATCAATAATGCCTCAGCGCCGCGATTATATTGACGAGCTGAAGGGTCTTGGCATCCTGCTGGTTGTGCTCGGCCATTTTATCGAGCAGTACCGCATGGGGTATTCCTTCGTCAGTGCGTCGTTTTTCTGCATCTATGCGTTCCACATGGCACTGTTCTGCATCTGCAGCGGGCTGGTAGCACGGTTCAACCCGCGCAAGCTGGTCACACAGCAGCTGTGGCTGTACCTTGTGGGGCAGACGTTGATGCTGGCGTTCCGTGCCGCCGTTCTGCGGGAAAATTTTGCCGAGACGGGCGGCCTGCTGGCCGCGTGGCTGCTGCCGTGGCGGCATATATGGTATCTGTACGCGCTGATCTTCTGGCATCTGACACTGCCGGTTCTGTGCCGGCTGCGGGACAGGCTGGGGCTGGCCGGTTCCTGCCTTGGCATGGCGCTGGCCGTGGGGCTGGCGCTGGCTGCCGGGCTGGTGGACTGGCCCTTCACGCTGGTGCGGGTATTTGCATTCTACCCGTTTTATGCGTGCGGAGTGCTGCTCCGCCCGCAGCTGGACAGGCTGGCCGCGTTTGCGGCGGAGCACCGCCCGGTGCGGCTTGTGGCTGCGGCGGGGCTGGTGCTTGGCTATGGAGCGTATTTTCTCTGGGTGCTGCAAGCTGACCCGATCATGGACCACAGCGCGGAGCTGTTCCACGATGTGAGCTATGCGGGCGGCGACAGGGTGCAGTACCGGGTCGTGTTCTACCTCGTGGGCATCGCGACGACGGCGGCGCTGACTGTGCTGGCCAGCCGTTGGCATCTGCTGGCCGAGCTTGGGGCGGCACACGCTGGCGATCTATCTGCTGCATCTGCCGGTGCAGGCGCTGCTGGTCGAGCTGGGTCTGTACGACCTTATGCGCGGGAAGGCGACGATTGTCGTTGTGCTTTGGTCCGTGCTGCTGGCTGCGGTGACGCTGGCCGTGCTGAACCTTAGCCCGGTGCAGCGGGCGTGTGACGCGGTAACGAATTGCTGGTACAAACGAAAATAACCTCTGCGGGCGGCAGTCTCTTGAAAAAGGGACTGCCGCTTTTGTCTATTCTGCACAAAAAGTGCGGGTGGGATTTCTGCTTGACATCCCCACTACTTTGCAATACAATATAGTCAGAGAACATGGTAATGCAAGGTAGTCAGAGGAGGTGAGCCGGTGTTTGACCAGGCACAGCTGCGCAAGGGCACGCTGGAAGGCTGCATTTTAAAGATCATTGACCGGGAACCGACCTACGGCTATGCCATTGCCACCACCCTGCGGGACAGCGGCTTTGCCGACCTGACCGAGGGCACACTCTATCCCCTGCTGCTACGGCTCGAGCGCAAGGGGCTGATTGCCGCCGAGTACCGCGCGGGTTCCGGCGGGCCGAGCCGCAAATATTACCGCCTCGACCCCGACGGGTGCAGTACCTTAACGAATTTACGGAGGCATGGCAGAACGCCAGCGACACTGTGAACCGCATTTTGCACGACAAGGAGGGCTGACCATGAAACAATGCGCAACGAATACCGCGACTTGAAAAAGAGAACGACCTGAGTTTTTCAACGCTGGCAGAGTACGACCGCGACACCATCACGGAAATCATCAGCGTGGTGGACAACACACGCGGCATCGGGTACGAGATCGAGCTGATCCGCAAGGACTTGATTGCGATGGCGGCACAGGCCGAGGCCCGGCGCGACTATCTGCCGTCAGTCATCGGGGAATGTAGACGTTTTTAAGCGTAATCTGCTGGCAAGCATGCCCAAGCCGAAGTTTGCGGATTACATGGCAGACAGCCTTGTGTGGCTATGCACGTTTGCGTTGGTTTCCACCGCAACCTATACGGTGTTGGGCCGCCCGTGGGACTGCCATTATGACGCGGTCTGACTTGTGCTCTGCATTGCCATTATGATGCCCAAGTGCGTGGCTGCTGCAGCGCATTGTCCCCGCCGAGTGGGCGGCCTCTACCGAAAAAGGTGTGCGGTACGGCGCCATTACAGCCGCCATGATGCTTTTGTGGTTCGTGGAGTTTTGGTTCGTCGACAAATGGATCACGCCGCTGCTCCCTGCGGTGGGCCTGCCCAACCTTGCGGCAGTTATCCTGTTCGGCGCGGCACTGGCAGCGCTGCTTATCTGGCGCAACCATCGCCGCAACGAGCTTGCCGAAAAACGGCCCTGGCGGGATGTGATGGAGAAATAAAAACGTCCCCCGATGGTGCGGAACCATCGGGGGACGCTTTGCCTTCCCCTGCGGGGAAGTTGGCCGAACGCAGTGAGGTCGGATGAGGGGCGAGCTTTCCGCAATTGCCCATAAACGGGTTGCTGCGGGAAGGTCGCCCCTCATCAGTCACCTTCGGTGACAGCTTCAGTCTACGCGCCAAGTGCCGCCTACGGCGGTTGCGCTTCGACACGCGCCTGCGGGGGAAGCCTTTTTAAATATGCTCCAAAATCTTGTTGCCCATCTCGGTGCAGCCTACCCTGGTGCAGCCGGGAGCCATCATGTCGGCGGTGCGGCAGCCCTCGTCGAGAACAGCGTTGACGGCAGCCTCGATCTCGTCGGCCTCGGCGGGCATATCGAAGCTGTAGCGCAGCATCATGGCCGCGGAGAGGATGCAGGCAATCGGGTTGACGACATCCTGCCCGGCAATATCGGGCGCAGAGCCGTGGATCGGCTCATACAGGCCGCAGGTGCCCTCGCCCAGCGAGGAGGACGGTACCATGCCGATGCTGCCGGTGATCTCACTGGCCTCGTCGGAGAGAATGTCGCCAAACATATTTTCCGTCACAATGACGTCAAACTGCGCAGGGTTCTTGCAGATCTGCATGGCGCAGTTGTCCACGAACATCTCGCTGTACTCGACCTCGGGGTACTCGGCCTGCAGGCGGTGCATGACGGCGCGCCACAGGCGGCTGGTGTCCAGCACGTTGGCCTTATCCACACAGGTCAGCTTTTTGCGGCGCTTCATCGCCGTCTCAAAGCCGATGCGGCCAATGCGCTCGATCTCGTGCTCGGAGTAGGGCATCGTGTCGATGGCGACCTTCTCGCCGTTCTGCTCGATGGTCTTGTGCTCGCCGAAGTAGACGCCGCCGATCAGCTCACGCACAACGATGAAATCAATGCCCTGGTCAACGATGGACTTTTTCAGCGGGGAGGCGTCCGCCAGCTGCGGCCAGATCTTGGCCGGGCGGTTGTTGGCGTAGAGGCCCATGCCCGCGCGCAGGCGCAGCAGTCCCTTCTCGGGGCGCCGGTCGCCGGGCAGACCCTCCCACTTGGGGCCGCCGATGGCACCGAGCAGGACGCTGTCAGAGCTTTTGCACTTTTCCAGCTCCGACGCGGGGAGCGGGTCGCCGAACTTGTCGATGGCCTCGCCGCCCATGTAGGCGCGGGTGTAGGTGAAGGTGTGGCCATGCCTGGCCGCGATCTTATCCAGGACGCGCACCGCCTGGGTCACGATCTCGGGGCTGGAGCAGTCGCCGTAGATCAGAGTGATGTTTTTCGTTCATGGGTGTCTCCTCTCGCATATAGCCTTCCCCTGAGGGGGTAAGGTGGCCGAACGTAGTGAGGTCGGATGAGGGGCGAGCTTTCCGCAACTGCCC